>Ga0189289_10339_pt1 | contig 24592 bp, 25 predicted proteins | sample UW106minimetaG_FD_130313 | JGI IMG/M metagenome (GOLD analysis project Ga0189289, IMG submission 130313) | Marine microbial communities from the Costa Rica Dome - UW106 mini metaG | ecosystem: Environmental > Aquatic > Marine > Oceanic > Photic zone | place: Costa Rica: the Eastern Pacific...
ATCTGGCCATAAAGAACTACTTACGAGAACATAATATTTATAAGTATGAGATAATTGAAGTTGAACAAGGATCCATTCCTATGACTTCTTATAAGTTTCATAAACGTAATTCTAAACATGTTTTAAATATAGGAACCGTTGGTGGATGGACTAAAGCAAGTACCGGGTATACCTTTAGGAATACTTCAAAAAAAACAAAAGATGTCGTAGAGTTTTTAAAGCGTAAAAGTGATCTTTCCCAATTTCAAAAGAGATCTAAATTTTGGTTTTATGATCTTATTTTTCTAGATGTTCTATCACATCACAACGATGAAGGTGCTGCTGTTTTTACCTCTATGTTTAGGAAGGCTAATATTAAAACTATTTTTAAGTTTTTAGACGAAGAATCTAATGTAATTGAAGATTTAAGAATTATTTTAGCTGTACCTGCAAAACGATTTGTTCAAGCTTTTCTTAAAAGAATATTCTAGTTTTCAGAATATACTTGGCCACGATGTGGTTTTAACGCATCTCTTATGGGGATCATTTTAGATTCATTAACAACAAGATAGGCAATACTATGCATTTCGGTGTAAGTTTCAATACCAGTAATATCGATATCAAGCTGTTGTAATTTTATAAATTGATTTAAATGAATCAAATGATGTTCTGCGGTATTTTTGCTCAACGGGCCTCTGAAGTCCCAAATTAATTTAAGTCTACGCATTGCTAACTGAAATACCTTTTTCAACAAAATTTTTGAAATTTCTCATGTAAGATTTAGTTTGTTTTTTAAATGCTCTAGGCATTAAAAAAAGCATGGCATTCATAGCAAAGTTAGTCGGCTCAAATTTATTTTCGCAAATCCATTTGGTATGACCCTGAGGTGTGAGTTCAAAATAATTCTGTTGAATATTTCTAACACCTTTAGTATTGTAAGTGGCATGAAACTCGTGTGGAAATTTTTGTTTTGTTATGGTCTCAATGAGTTCCATCTGGTGTTTTCCAAAATCATAATTTAATTTCATCTGAGCCCCAAATTTACCAGGTGTACCAGATATATGTTCTGCACTAACAAGGCCTTCTTGCCAATGCTTCATGTTATCTGTAGAATCCATTTTTTTAATGACCTCCTCCAAACCCTTTTTAATAATTATTTCGGTAGTATATTTCATTCAATTTAATAGGCTTCAAAGATATGTAAAAGGGTTTATACTTCGTTCATATTATCGATGTTCATACCAATTTAGAAGTTGTAATCAAGCTAAATAATGACTTTAAGTCAGCTTGTGAAATAAGTGATTTATATTATTTTTGCTGGACCTTTAATTTTAGACGTATTTGATATAAATAAATTACAGTTATAAAGAAAAATAAGATGGAATTGAAATTTAGATTATCGTTTTTATTATTGTTTATGTTTAGCCTTACTTTTTCTCAAGATAAGGATGAAGTTTTGCTAAGGGTTGACGGAGAACCCATTATGACTTCAGAATTTTTAAGAGTATATAATAAAAACTTAGATCTAGTTAAAGACGAAAGTCAAAAAGATGTTGATGGTTATTTAAAGTTATTTACAGAGTATCAATTAAAGTTAAAGGAGGCTAAGCGTTTAAAACTAGACGAAGATGCAAAATATCAACGTGAATTTTTACGCTATAAACAACAATTGACTAAAAATTACTTGTCCGAAAATAAGGTTACTGATGCATTAGTTAAAGAGGCTTATGACAGAAGTAATGTGGATATTAAAGCCTCTCATGTGTTAGTTCGATTAGATGAAAGTTCAAAAGATACGATAGAAGTATACAATCAAGTTTTGAAATTAAGAGAACGTGTACTTAAGGAGGGATTTGATACTGTAAAGGATGATATGCATAATGGTAAAACTATTTTTTTAGAAGACTTAGGGTATTTTTCAGCCTTCAAAATGGTTTATGATTTTGAAACTGCCGCCTATAATACTGCTAAAGGAGACATATCAATGCCTTTTAGAACCCAGTTTGGTTATCATGTTGTTCAGGTCAACGATAAACGACCTTCAAGAGGAACAATTACTGCCGCACATATCATGATTGCTTTAAAACAAAAAGACACGCTTTTAGATCCAGAACAGCGAATTAATGATATTTATAAAAAGATTCAACAAGGTGAAAATTTTGAATCTTTGGCGAAGCAGTTTTCTGATGACAAAAGTTCTGCAAAAAATGGAGGAGGTTTAAAGCCTTTTAAAAGCGGTCAATTAAGTTCTACTATTTTTGAAGATCAAGCTTTTGCTTTAAGTGAAGACGATCAGATAAGTCAGCCATTTAAAACTGAATATGGTTGGCATATTATAAAACGATTAAAACTCAAGCCAGTAGAATCTTTTGAAGAATTAAAACCTACCCTAGAATCTAGGGTAAAGCGCGATTCTAGATCTAAATTAATAAATGACGCCATGGTTAAGGAGTTAAAGAAACGTTATACTATTGTATTTAACAAAGTTGCAAAATCGTATTTTACACAACTTCTAACTAAAGAATATTTTGCACGCTCTTGGCGGCTTCCAGAAGAGTTTGAAAAGGAGACCATGGTCTTTTCAATAAATGACAAAGTATTTACCTATAATGAATTTGGTAGACATCTCATGTCTGCCCAGCGTGCCTATGCAAATCGTCCTACTGAGTTTTCTGAAGTTATTGATAAAGAACTAGACAAGTTTTTTGAACGCTCAATATTACAGTATCGAGAGGATAATTTAGAATTAGAAAATGAGGATTTTGCCAATATATTGAAAGAGTATAGGGATGGATTGTTATTATTTGATTTGATGGAAAAGGAAATTTGGAATAAAGCCTCAAAAGATACTCTAGGATTAGCAGCGTATTTTCAAAAACATATCTCAAAATACCAATGGGATGAGCGTGTAGATGTCCTAATTGCATCTTCAGGAAATAGATTAAATGCAGAACAAGCTTTAAATTTAATGAAGAAGCAAAAGACAGAGAGTGAGATTAAAAGCATCCTAAATACTGAAAAAGAAAACAATATCATTTTTACTAAAGGAGTTTTTAATACAACCGATAGTAAACTTCCTAAAGATTTTGAAATTAAGGAAGGTATATCTAAAATATACGAGCACAACGCAGCCTTTCATGTTATAAATGTCTATAACATTGTTCCTGCAGGTGACAAAACTTTTGAAGAAGCTAAAGGGAATGTCATAAATGATTATCAAGAGCAATTAGAGAAAAACTGGATTGATAGTCTTTATGAAAACTTTAGTGTTGAGGTTAATAATAAGGAGCTACAAGCAGTGAAGGAAAAAATTAAAAATCAATAATTTTTTTGAAACAATCTTTTTCCATATTGTGTTTTGCCATTCTCTTTTGTGGTTGTGATTTTTTTAAAACCACTGATGATCGTCAACCTGTTGCGAGAGTAAATGATACGTATCTCTATGAGGAAGATATAGCTAACCTTATACCCAAAAGTGTAAGTAAAGAAGATAGTTTAGTATTAGTAAATGCCTACATTAATCGTTGGGCAAGACAGCTACTTCTAATGGATGGCGCCTTACTTAATCTTTCTGAAGATAAACAAAGTGAATTCTCAAAGCTCGTTGAGCAATACAAAAGCGATCTATTTACCAAAGCCTATTTAGAAGGTTTAGTTAAGAAAAATATTGATACGGTTGTTAATATTAGTGAAGCTAAGGTATTTTATGAATCCAATAGAGAATCTTTTAAGCTTAATGATGTTTTATTACAATTTAGATATGTGAGTTTACCACTGAATCCAGTGGGTTTAGATACCATTACTAAACGCTTTAAACGATTTGAAGCTAAGGATAAACGCTACCTAGATTCTATTTCTGTTCAATTTAAGTCTTATTCCTTAAACGATTCGTTATGGGTTAAGTATAATCAAGTTGCCGAGAAAGTAGCAGTCGTAAACCAGGAAAATAAAATTGATCTGTTAAAAAAATCTAATTTCTTACAACTCAAAGACTCAATAAACCTATATTTGATGCATGTTAATGACGTTAGATTACAAAATGAATACGCTCCTTTAGAGTATGTCTTACCGTCAATAAAACAGATCGTTATTAACAAAAGAAAGTTAGAGCTTATCAAGCAATTAGAAAATGATATTACAAAAGATGCCATTACAAACAACAAATTTGAAATATATAAGTAGTCTACTCGGATTGTTTTGCTTGTGCTTCACAACAATTGGACATGCTCAAGAAATTCTTCCAGATGAAGAAGAAGAAGCTGCACCACTATTAAAAAAGAAAGATGATCCTGGCAATAAATCTCGTATCAAAGCAGACGGAGTTGCGGCGGTTGTAGGTGATTACATCGTGTTAGAATCTGATTTGGATCGCGAGATTGCACAATTAGAAGCCCAAGGTGCTGACCTTCGAGGAAAGACGCGGTGCGAATTATTTGGAAGTCTACTTGAAAAGAAATTATATGCCCACCAGGCTGTACAGGATAGTGTTTTGGTTAATGAACTTTATATTCAATCATTAGTAGAACAGCAGATTCAGGGTATTATGGCGCAAACTCAAGGCGATATGGATGGCCTTATTAAATTTTACAAAAAAGATTCAGAACAGGCATTACGTGATGAAATGTTTGAGATCAATAAAAATGCATATCTCGCTAAAGAAATGCAGGATAAGGTGATATCTGATGTTGAGATTACACCAGAAGAGGTGAGAACATTTTTTAATGAGATACCAGAAGATGAGCGACCAACATTTGGTACAGAATTAAAGGTTGCACAAATTGTTGTGATTCCAGAAGTAACTGAAGAAGCAAAGCAGGCTGTTATCGATAAATTGAAGGAGTTTAAAAAAGATGTTGAAGAAAATGGTTCAAGTTTTACAACAAAAGCATTGTTCTATTCTGAAGATACAGGTTCAAAAAATAACGGAGGTTTACTACCGACAATGAACAGAAAGCAGCCTCGAATGGTAAAGGAGTTTAGAGATGTTGCTTTTAATTTACAAGAAGGAGAAATTTCAGATCCATTTGAAACGGACTTTGGTTATCATATTATTTACTTGGAGAAGATTCGAGGTCAAGAATACGATGTTAGGCACATCTTATTAAGACCAAAATTATCTCAAGCGGCTATTCAAAAGGCTAAAGATGAAATTGATTTGGTTAGAGAAAAAATTGTGGCAGGTCAAATTAGTTTCGCTGAGGCAGCCAGAGAATTTAGTGATGAAAAAGAAACAAAATTCGAAGGAGGTCAATTAACAAATCCAACAACTCAAGATTTTAATTTTGAGCTCACCAAAATGGATACCGAGCTTTATACTCAGATTCAAGGATTAAAGGATGGGGAAATTAGTCCAGTTATTCAAGACGAGGATAGAGTCAACACGATAAAGTTTAAAATCATGACTGTAACGGACAGAATCGATGATCATAAAGCAGATTTTGCCAGAGATTATTTAAAAATCAAGGATTTAGCACTTTACGATAAACAGATAAAGGCTATAGAAAAATGGCAAAAAGAAGCTATTCTAGAAACTTATATTAAAATTAATGGGGAGTATAGAGATTGTGATTATCAAAGTAATTGGTTAAAAACAGAATAGTTTATGTCAGATGTTGCGATTATTGAGAATTTTGTCGAGAAATACAAGGCTTTAAAAGAAGAAATAGCCAAGGTTATTGTTGGTCAAGAACGTGCTGTTGATCAAATACTAATATCAATCTTTTCTGGAGGTCACTCACTTTTAATTGGTGTGCCTGGATTGGCAAAGACCTTAATGGTAAATACCATTGCTCAGGCCCTTGGGTTAGATTTTAAGCGCATTCAATTTACTCCAGATTTAATGCCTAGTGATATATTAGGAAGTGAAATTCTTGATGAGAATCGCCAGTTCAAGTTTATCAAAGGTCCAATTTTCGCAAACATTATTCTAGCTGATGAGATTAATAGAACACCGCCAAAAACTCAGGCAGCGTTATTAGAAGCAATGCAAGAACGTGCAGTTACGGTTGCTGGACATCAATATAAATTAAGTCTACCGTATTTTGTATTGGCTACGCAAAATCCTATAGAGCAAGAAGGGACTTATCCCTTACCAGAAGCACAATTAGACCGATTTATGTTTGCTATTAACTTAGAGTATCCTTCTTTTGAGGAAGAGGTCGAAGTAGTTAAGGCGACAACCACAGATGCACAATTATCGGTTGATGCTTTGTTTGCAGCTCAAGAGATTCTTGATTTTCAAAATGTGATCAGACGTGTTCCTGTTGCAGACAATGTGGTTGAATATGCGGTTTCCTTAGTGGGTAAAACAAGGCCGAAAGCAAGTTCAGCAGCTTCTATAGTCAAGGATTTTGTAGATTGGGGTGCTGGACCAAGAGCATCTCAAAATTTAATTTTAGCCGCTAAAACACACGCAGTAACTAAGGGGAAGTTTTCACCAGATATAGAAGATATACAGGCTGTTGCAACCGGAATCCTAAGACACAGAATTATCAAAAACTACAAAGCTGAGGCCGAAGGGGTGACTGATGAAAAGATTATTGAAAGTCTATTCTAAAATTCAGATTTATTCTAAATAAGCTCAATTGTTAAATTATCAGGATTTAATCAGTATGACTGTTAATATTTTAATTTAATGAAAATATTTACCTTCATTTATGATTTAAATTTAAAGAATTTACGATTTTGTTACATTTTTTTAAAAATCTTTTGAAATTCGTATTTTTGCTGGACGAAAAAATAAATTTATCAACCTTATAAATAAACGATAATGGCATTTGACATTGATATGATTAAAAAGGCTTATGCAAACATGACCGAGCGTGTTGATTCTGCACGTGAGATTGTTGGTAAGCCATTAACCCTTTCAGAAAAAATATTATACTCTCATTTATGGGATGGGAAGCCTACTCAGATCTTCGCTAGAGGTAAAGATTATGTAGATTTTGCACCAGATCGTGTGGCTTGTCAAGATGCTACTGCTCAAATGGCACTATTACAATTTATGCAGGCAGGGAAGCCTAAGGTAGCAGTGCCAACCACAGTACATTGTGACCACTTAATTCAAGCGAAGGAAGGGGCAGCAACAGACTTAAAACATGCTAATAACACAAGTAGTGAAGTATTTAATTTTTTAGAGTCAGTTTCTAATAAATATGGCATTGGATTTTGGAAACCTGGTGCTGGTATTATTCATCAAGTAGTATTAGAAAACTATGCGTTTCCAGGTGGTATGATGATTGGTACAGACTCTCATACTGTTAATGCTGGAGGCTTAGGAATGGTGGCTATTGGAGTAGGTGGTGCTGATGCTGTAGATGTTATGGCTGGTATGGCTTGGGAATTAAAATTCCCTAAACTCATTGGTGTAAGATTAACTGGAAAGTTATCTGGTTGGACAGCACCTAAGGATGTTATTTTAAAGGTTGCTGAGATATTAACCGTAAAGGGCGGTACTGGTGCTATTGTAGAATATTTTGGACCAGGAGCTTTATCCATGTCTTGTACTGGTAAAGGAACTATTTGTAATATGGGAGCAGAAATTGGAGCAACTACATCGACGTTTGGATACGATGATTCAATGGAACGTTATTTAAGAGCAACAGATAGAGCTGATGTTGCTGATGAAGCTAACAAAATAAAAGAATATTTAACCGCAGATGCTGAAGTATATGCTAACCCAGAGCAGTATTTTGATCAGGTAATTGATATAAATTTATCAGAATTAGGACCACTATTAAATGGACCATTTACTCCAGATTTATCTACTGAAGTTGGAAGTGATATGACGGATAAGGCTAAAGCCAACGATTGGCCAATGCAAGTAGAATGGGGTTTAATCGGATCTTGTACTAATTCATCGTATGAAGATTTATCTCGAGCATCATCAATTGCACAACAAGCTTTAGACAAAGGATTAAAAACAAAAGCTGAGTTCGGCATTAATCCAGGTTCAGAGCAGGTGCGTTACACAGCGGAGCGTGATGGTATTCTAGATGTATTTGAAAAGTTAGACGCTAAAATATTCACTAATGCATGTGGTCCATGTATTGGACAATGGGCACGTTACAACGATCCAAAGAATGCTCCTAAAAATAGTATAGTGCACTCATTTAACAGAAACTTTGCGAAGCGTGCTGATGGTAATCCAAACACACACGCCTTTGTTGCATCACCTGAAATTACGGCAGCTATCGCTATTGCAGGGCGCTTAGATTTTAACCCAATAACAGATACTTTAATCAATGAAAATGGGGAAGAGGTGATGTTAGATGAGCCAACAGGATGGGAATTACCACCTAAAGGATTTGATGTTAAAGAAAATGGTTATTTAGAACCAGTGGCAGATGGAAGTGGAGTAGTAGTTACTGTAAATCCAGAATCAGAACGTTTACAGTTGTTAACTCCTTTTGAGCCAATAGGTGATGCAGTAACCGGTGCTAAATTATTAATTAAAGCTTTTGGTAAGTGTACTACTGATCATATCTCCATGGCAGGTCCTTGGTTACGATTTAGAGGCCATTTAGATAATATTGCTAATAACACACTAATAGGTGCAGTAAATGCTTTTAATAAGAAAACTAATTTTGTCAAGAATCAATTAACTGGTGAATATGGTGGTGTGCCAGATACACAGCGCGATTATAAAAAGAATGGTGTTTGGTCCGTTGTTGTTGGAGATCATAATTATGGCGAAGGTTCATCAAGAGAACATGCAGCTATGCAACCAAGACACCTTGGAGTTGCAGCTGTAATTGTAAAATCTTTTGCAAGAATTCATGAAACGAATTTAAAGAAACAAGGAATGTTAGGTTTAACATTTGCTAACGAAGCAGATTATGATTTAATCCAAGAGGATGATACGTTCAATTTTCTTGATCTTAATGAGTTTGCGCCTGGAAAACCACTTCACGTTGAAGTTGTTCATTTGGACGGTTCAAAAGATACTATTGCATTAAATCACACGTATAATGATTCTCAAATTGAGTGGTATAATGAAGGTTCTGCATTGAATTTAATTAAAAAGCAGAATGCTTAATTAAAATACTAATTTGTAATGAACAGAACTCCCAGTTTACAACTGGGAGTTTTTTTTGCCTATTGAAAGGTATTACGTATAAATGCGACACAAGATGCAACGCAATAAATCTTAATTAGTCATCAATGCAATATGGGTATTTGAAGACATCAATCTATTAAACCTACTTTGCCCGCATAAATTCAAGCAATATAAAGCCTGTCAAGATTTTGATGCTTATAAGAAAAGCGATTACATTAATTTTGAAGAAGATGCTGCCAACAAGGTATATTTAATCGAAAAGGGTAAAGTTAAAATCGGTTATTATAATAAAGATGGTACTGAAGTTGTTAAAGCGATATTAAGACAAGGTGAACTTTTTGGAGAAAAGGCTATTCTCGGTGAGGAAAGGCGAGATGAATTTGCCCAATCTTTGGATAATAATACATCCATTTGTCCAGTTGGTGTAAGTGCAATGCATGATTTGATGAGAGATAATAAAACTTTTAGTCTTAGAATTTATAAGTTCATAGGGTTTAAATTCAAAAAGTTAGAACGTAGGCTTCAATTATTACTTTTTAAAGATTCTAAAACTCGATTGATGGAATTTTTGCAAGAACTTTGTGAAGATTATGGATACCATTACGATACAACAGGAGATCATATTATCAATAATCCCTATACACAAAGGGATATAGCCGCGCTAATCGGTATATCCCGACCAACGCTAAATATTTTGATGAACAAACTTAGGGAGGATAGAATTATTGATTTTAATAGAAAGCAAATTAGGATTTATCAAACTTCTGCTTAAATTAGTTATTAATGAAGGCTAAACTTACAAAGCGCAATATTCTTTTCTTAATTATTATTGCCATTTTTATAATTCCGCAGACCAGGCAACCTATTCAGGTACTTTTACATAAAGGGCTAAGTTTTATTAATCAATCTTCAATAATTGATAGTGACGATCGAGTTAAGGTAAATTATGAAGGATGGAATTTAAAATCGGATAATAATTATGTCCTAAATTTTAATGATACAAAAGGTAAAGTTGTTGTTTTAAATTTTTGGGCAACTTGGTGTCCTCCTTGTATTGCGGAAATGCCAAGCCTTCAAGCTCTATATAACGATTATAAAGATGATGTTGTTTTTGTTTTTTCTACGACTGACGATTTTGAAACTGTAAAAAATTTTAAGGAGAAGCGTGATTTTACATTTGAGGTATTTAGACCAACTAGAAATGTACCTCCAGAGCTACACACTTCAAGTATCCCTAGAACTTTTATAATCAATAAAAAAGGTGAAATTGTTGTTGACGAATCTGGAGCTGTAGATTGGAATAGCGCTACTGTTAGAAGTCAACTAGATCAATTTTTATCAGAATAGGTTATTTAAAGTATTTAAACGGAACGATAAGCATCCCAAAGTTTTCACCCTTATTTTTACCTAGATGTTTATGGTGAATTTTGTGTGCACGGCGAACACCACGAGCATATTTGTTATCTATATTACGTAACAATTTAAAACGCTGATGAATGAATATATCATGAACAATAAAATAGGCCATACCATAAAATAAAATACCCAGCCCAATAGGAAGGGTGAACCAAACACCTTCATAGTTCCACAAATAGAAACAACCCATGCTCACAACAGCATAAAAAATAAAAAAAGCATCATTACGCTCAAACCAGCTATCATGATCCTTATGATGATGGTCTTTATGCAAGCTCCATAGAAATCCGTGCATGATATACTTATGTGTAAACCACGCATTAAATTCCATGATACAGAAAGTTAGTAATAAAATGGCTATCCAAAGTGCAATTTGCATAATTAAGCAGGTATTATAAAAGGTTTAATTGATATTTTACATAACTCCTCGTAAGAAGCTCTATTTTCTTATAATTTGGAACTCTAATTCGGGCTGATTTTATCTCTAAAGCAGGTGTATTTTTTAGTTTTTGTAATAACTTATTGTAATAACGATATGCCATAAACACTCCAAATCGCGCCTCTAAAGGTAACTTTTTAATCCCTTGTAATCCCTTTGAAAAGTCATTTTCAATATCACTAATAATGGCTTGTTTTGAGACTTCGTCTAAGTGATTTAGGTCTGTATTTGGGAAATAGGTTCTACTTAGGTCTTCAAAATCTGCTTTTAGGTCTCTCAGAAAATTTACTTTTTGAAATGCAGAGCCTAAACTCATTGCCGAGTTTTTTAAATCTTCATACTTGGTATTATCACCCTTAACAAAAACTTTTAAACACATTAATCCCACGACATCGGCCGAACCATAGATGTAATTTTTATATTCTTCCTCTGTTAGGTAATCTTTTTTGTAAAGGTCTAAACGCATGCTATTCATAAATGCATCTACTAAAGGCTTATCTATATTGTATTTGTGATAGGTTTCCTGGAAAGCGTTTAATATAGGGTTGAGGCTAATCTTATCAATTAAAGCATTTTCCAATTCTTTTTCAAAATTTCTAAAAAGCTTTTCTTTATCGTAATTATGGAAAGTATCAACTATTTCGTCTGCCAATCTAACAAACCCATATATATTATATATGTCTTGTCTAATGCAATCTGATAGCATTTTAGTGGCCATAGAAAATGATGTGCTATACGCATTAGTAACAAGCTTGCTGCAATTTTTTGAGACGTTATCAAAAATTGATTTCATAGAATGTGTGCTTAAAATTAAACTTCATTTTTTTCAATCAGTTCTGCCACAAGCTTTCCTGATATTAAAGAAGGTGGAACACCAGGTCCAGGAACTGTTAATTGTCCTGTAAAGTATAAACCATCTACTTTTTTACTTTTTAATTTTGGTCTTAAAAAAGCAGTCTGCCGTAAGGTATTTGCCATACCATAGGCATTGCCTTTGTACGAGTTATATTCACTTATAAAATCATTAACACAAAATGATTCTTTAAAAAGTATATGTTCTAGAATATTTTGACCTGTACGCTTTTCAAATCTATTGATAATTAAGTCAAAATATTGTTCTCTTAGCTCAGGAGTGTCTTCTAATCCTGGTGCGATTGGGATGAGAAAAAACCCTGTTTCGCAGCCTTCAGGCGCCATACTTAAATCCGTTACTGATGGAAAGTTAACATAAAATAATGGATTTTCGGGCCATTTGGGGTCATCATATATATTTTCTGCATGGATTTCGAAGTCGGTATCGAAGAATAAATTATGGTGTTCAATGTTTATTAGTTTCTTGTTAAAGCCAACATAAAATAATAAAGATGAAGGGGCAAAAGTGCGTTTGCTCCAGTAAGTTTCTGAGTATTGTCTATATGGTTTCTCTAATAATGATTCGGTGTGATGGTAATCTGCACCACTTAAAATTACATCGGATTCGATATGTTTTCCGTTAACACTTATACTAGCTGCCTTATTAGCGTTCACATTAATTTTTTCAACAGTACAATTGGTATTTATAGTAACACCTAAACTTTCCGCAAGATTTTTCATGGCCTTAATTATTTCGTACATACCACCTTTTGGGTGCCATGTTCCCAAACCAAAATCTGCAAAATTCATAAAACTATAGAATGAAGGTGTTTGATTAGGTTTTGCACCTAAAAATAGTACAGGAAATTCTAAAGTTGAAATGAGCTTAGGGTTTTTAAATTTTTTACGAACTTCTGTACTAATCGTTTTAAAAAAGCGATCAACCCTTGTTACAGTATCTTTAGTGACCAATTCAAATGGTGAAACACCAGGTTTAAGAACTACTTTATTAATGGCTATATCATAATGTTCTTGAGCTTGAGCAATAAATTTTCTAAGTGGTTTAGAACTGCCACTTTCAATTCGTTCAAATTCTTCACAAATTTGATCCATATGATCGCCAATAGTTATGATCTCATCTGAAAAAAAGATTTTATAAGCGGGGCTTAACTTGTCTAGCTGGTAATAATCACTTGTTTTTTTATCAAAATCATTGAAAAACTTTTCGAAGATATCAGGCATCCAATACCAACTCGGACCAATATCAAATGTGAATCCGTCTTTTAGGAGTTGTCTGGCTCTTCCGCCAACAGTTGGATTCTTTTCAAAAACTGAAACTTTGTGTCCCTCTTTAGCCAAATAACAAGCGGCCGAGAGTGCGGAAAATCCCGAACCAATTATTGAAACTGATTTACTCATAACGTTTTAAACAGATCTTGTATACTCATAAATGCTGAAACACCTTTGGGTAAATTATTTAAATTTAAGGTATTCAGCATTTTACCTAAAATCCAAAGTTCTATTTTATCATTCGTTAGTATTAATTCCCGGAAATCTTCCAGATATTGATTTATCTGTGCTTTTTCTGGTTTAACCGTGAAGTACGATATGAATATAATTTCGTCGTAATATTTTTTTAAATCCGCCAAACTATCAGCAGGAACACTCATACCTAAAAATATAGATTGATAACCTTTTGCTACGAGTTGATAGTTGATAAACATTAATCCTAATTCGTGAATTTCATTTTCTGGTAAATACAATACAAAAGTCTTTTTAGATTTATTTATCTGTTTAGACTGAATCTTTTCTGTATTAATGAGAATCTTTTGACGAATAAAGGAAGTTAAGAAATGCTCATGAGAAGGTGTTATAGTGTCAGTTTGCCATAAGAGTCCTATTTCTGTTAATAGTGGAATAAATATATCATAGAAAATATCAACAAAATCCTTTTCTCTCAGCAGTGATTCGTATGTATTATAAAATAAGCCTTGATCAAAATTAAGCATAGAAAGCTTAAAGGCATTAATCGCATGGCCTTCTAAGTTACTTTCAGCAGCAATCTCTCTAACTAAAATCGGAATTTTATGTTCTTCCATTTTGGCAATCTTCGAGATTTTATAACCATTATTATTGAGGTAACTTACATTGAGTAACTTTTGAAAGCTTGCAAGACTATAATATCTAATATTTGTATCAGTACGTTTTGGTTGTAACAAATTGTAGCGTTTCTCCCATATTCTGATGGTATGCGCTTTGATCCCTGTGAGATTCTCAAGGTCTTTGATACTAAACTGATTTTTAATATTGTTCATTTTTTAATAAAAATGTTTAAACAAAAATAAGGTTTATACAGATAAATACAGTAGAATTAACAAAATTTAAATAAAAATATATTGTTAATTAGATCTTTGATGTTAATAAATTAGGGCAGGAAGGGGAGTTTTAGAAAAGTGCACACGAGAAGACTCGAACTTCCACGACCTAAACGGTCACTGGCCCCTCAAGCCAGCGCGTCTACCAATTCCGCCACGTGTGCAATTATGAATACTATAAAAATAAGAAAAGCTAAGCAAAAGCTTAACTTTTCTTGTGACCGGGCTGGGGCTCGAACCCAGGACCCTCTCCTTAAAAGGGAGATGCTCTACCAACTGAGCTACCCGGTCAATAAGTGGTTCTCTGTAACGAGGGTGCAAATATAAAATGTTTAATTAATAAAACAATATTTTTTTTGCTTAAATTTTTGTTTTTTTGTGCTTAATGCTTCTACTAAATTCATAATCAAAATATAAGCGTAATGAGAGTTGTTTTTATGGGATACATGGGGTCTGGAAAATCCACAATTGGAAAAAAGCTCGCTCGTGTTTTGAAATACGAATTTATTGATTTGGATGAGTATATTTCTGATAAAGAAAGAGCTTCAATTCCAGAAATTTTTGCCAATAGAGGTGAAATCTATTTCAGAAAGAAAGAGACAATATATTTAAATGAGATCTTAAGTAGTAAAGAAGACGTAGTTTTAGCTTTAGGTGGCGGTACGCCTTGTTATGCCAGTAATCTTAATACAATCAAAGCTAGTGAAGAGACTTCTTCTTTTTATTTAAAGCTTTCAATTCCTTCCTTAGTTAAGCGGTTATTCCTAGAGAAACAAAATCGGCCACTCATAAGTCATTTAGAAACTACAGATGAATTATCAGAATTTATAGGGAAGCATCTGTTTGAAAGAACGCAGTTTTACAATCAGGCGCAGTACATTTTAAATGCAGATGACTTAACTCAAAAAGATATTTTAGAAGATATTCTTTTGAAATTAATCTAAATAGGCCTCATAGGGTTGTTTAGAAATGTTGACATGAACATGTTCAAATAAAGATGTCGATAATGAAATACCTTTAAAATCTGCCTTAACCGGATATTTTTTGTGATTACGGTTAACTAAGACTGCTGTTTTAAATCGTTTCAACGGTACATCTAAAAAATGTTTAATGCCATATATTAGAGTACTTCCTGAATTTAAAACATCATCAATCAGCACAAGCGATTTGTTGGTGTAGTCTTCTTTTTTAATTGATGTTGTAATTGGCTCTGTCGGAGCCTCTTTATTGATATTAACTTTACAAAGGCTAGATTCAATATTAGAAATCTGATCGAGTTGTTGCTTAATTTTTTTTGCTAAGATGTAACCGTTAGTTTCAATTCCAGCAATCACAATTTCAGTTTCATTAGCATTACTTTCATAAATTTGATATGCAATACGCCTTATTTTATGTTCAATTTCTTGGTGACTTAAAATTGTATTTTTAGTTAATGCCATTCGGTTAGTTTCAAATATTAATCCTGTACTTCTTTCAACTTCTCAAAGATAAAAAACAGTTCTTTACCATCACGCGGTTTAATTGAATTAAATGATCGTTCAAGAACCTTTACATTAAACAATAGATCGAATAGGTTTTGATATTCATTCCTCGTTCCACCAAAAGGCGGGCCTTGTTGGGTAAGTTCAAAATCAAATAACAAACCAACGAGTTTCCCTTTGAATCCTAGTATTTTATGCATCTTTTGAGCATATTTTGGTCTTAAGACAGGATTTAAAGCACAGAAGAAAGTCTGTTCTAAGACTAAATCAAAAGTTATATTCAAGTCAAAAAAATTCATGTGTAGAAGTTGTGCATCAGGAAAATCTGGAACCCTACTTTTGAGGTTTAGTAACGGTGTTTTTGCTATATCAAGGACAAAAATATTTTTAAAACCATTGTTCCATAAGTACTCAGCTTCATAACCATTACCTGCCCCAGGAATTAAAATCTTAACTGATTTATCATTTAATTGATCTATATAAGTCTTAATTGGAGTAGACGGATAGCCAATATTCCAACCAATGTCATTGGTCTGATATCGTGTGTCCCAGTAATGTTCATTTAATTCATTCTTCTTCATAGAAATCATCTATATCGCGTCGATCTTTCTTAGTTGGTCTACCGGTGCCTTTTTTTCGATAGTAATCCTTACTATATTTTAAAAGCTCTTGTGCCTCAAAGGCTTCTTTTGGTGTTGTGTCTGTACGATAAATATCAACAAGTTTAGCACCGACTCGATTTGGCGGTAAATCATTTACAGTTAATTTATAGCTAATTTGATTTTTTCTTAGTTCTATTTTATCCGTCGCATAAACTTCCCTTGAAGGCTTAACTGCGGTGCCATTCAATTTAATTTGCCCTTTTTTGCATGCTTGTGTTGCCATATTACGGGTTTTATAGTACCTAACACACCACAAAAATTTATCAATTCGCATATATTTTTTAACTAAAAACTACGTTAATCTTATTGTGCAAAAGTATTATAAAATTGTATCTTGCACCCGTAAAATGAGCAATAATGAACTGAATAGAGCTAGAAGACAATCTCTATTTCTAACGCTGAGAAAATGAAATTAAAATTTCTAAAATTATTACTGTGTGCCATAGCTTTAGTTATGGTCTTTATTTCGTGTGGAGATGATGATGAATCTAATCGAACGATTGTAATTAGAGACAGAGCAGAACAACAAGCCGCTGATAGAGATTCTATAATGGATTACTTATCAACGCATTATTATAATTCTAGTTTGTTTGAAAGTGGATCTAACCACAGAATTGATGACATAATTATCACAGAGCTCGCAGAAGGTGAAACGGTTCCTGATGGCAGTACTTTATTACTAGATGCAATTGAAACTAGAACGACCGTATTTGATGATACTGATTATGAGTATTATTTCCTTAGCTTAAATGAAGGTGGCGGAGATTCACCAAATTTTACAGATAGAGTAAGAGTTCGATACGAAGGATATTTAGAAGTTGATGGTGAAGTCTTTGATGGTGTAGCTACACCAGAAGATTTCCCTATGCAAGGCATCGGTTTTTCGGGTGGTGTAATAAGAGGATGGCAATTAATTTTACCAGAATTTAGTGTTGCTGAGAGTTTTTTTAATGGCTCGGATGGTATTACAAATTATAATAATTACGGTCTTGGCATGATGTTTATTCCTTCTGGTTTGGCATACTTTGCTGGCTCTCAAGGCGGCATACCTTCTTATTCGAACTTAATTTTTAAATTTGAATTATTGCAATATGAAATTGATGATCATGATAATGATGGAATTCCTTCTTACATTGAAGATTATAACATGAATTTAGATGTTAATGACGAAGATACCGATGAAGATGAAATTCCTGATTATTTTGACGTAGATGATGATGGTGATGGAATTTTAACAATATTTGAGGATATTGATGGTGATGGTGATCCAACAAATGATATTGGTGTAAATGGGATACCTAATTATTTGGATCCCGAAGAGACAGAATCAAATCAAGATTCTTAATATAAAATTTAATTGACCACAAAGAAGCCGCTATATAGCGGCTTTTTTATTTCTGCAAAAATATCTACTTCTAGTGCTATAGAGCTATTGATAAACTTAAAATAAGTTGATCTGGTCTTGTATCAATTCTACTGGCCATTCCAGTTCCAAGGTTATTATTAATAAAATTAGCTTCATTATCCTTAAAGCCACGCTCATATCTTAAATCGATCCCAACCTTATTTAAGTTGAGGCCAATTCCAAAGTTTAAGCCTACAGTGAATTCATCAGCTACATTGCTAATGTTTATACCATCAAATTCAGTGTCTAAAATATATTGAAGTGATGGTCCACCAAACACGCTTACTGGTCCTAATACTTTTAAACCAACTAATAACGGTGCATCAATTTTATTGATTTTAAAGTCATTACTGTCGTAATCACTTTTTGTGGCTGTATAGACTAATTCTGGTTTAAAGTAAAGTTTATCCCCAATTTTACCAAAAACACCTACATGATAACCAATATTACGGTTTGGACTTTTCGCATTATCTCCAATGGACTCAAAATAGTCTCCATTAGCACTATAATTTAGACCTCCTTTGATGCCGAAAGCACTGCTATTTTGGGCATTAAGACTAAAGCCAATTAAAGCCAACAAAGCAGCAAATAAGGCCGACTTTTTAAAATTTTTCATAATGTTCGTTTTTAAGATTAGATGACTAAAATCAAAAACGTTGCCAAAATGAACTTATTTTCTTTTAAGTACTGTTTTTGCAGCTTTCAGGATGGCTTCACTATTTAAACCATACTTTTCCATAAGCTGTGCAGGAGTGCCAGATTCACCAAATGTGTCTTGCGTTGCAACAAATTCTTGAGGAGTTGGATTGTGCTGTGCCAGAACTCTGGCAACACTTTCGCCAAGTCCACCTAAGAAGTTATGCTCTTCTGCCGTTACAATACATCCAGTTTTATTCACTGATTCTAAAATAGCTTTATCATCTAGTGGTTTAATGGTGTGAATGTTTATAACCTCGGCGCTAATGCCACTTTCGTGTAGTGCTTTAGCAGCTTCTAGAGCTTCCCAAACTAGGTGCCCAGTTGCAACAAGAGTTACGTCATTTCCATCAATAAGATTAACCGCTTTACCAATGTTAAAATCGCCATTTTCAGGAGTAAAGTTTGGGACTTTTGGTCTTCCAAAACGTAAGTAAACTGGTCCGTGATGCTTCGCAATAGCCAAAGTTGCAGCCTTGGTTTGATTATAATCGCAAGTGTTTATAACCGTCATTCCAGGTAACATTTTCATTAAACCAATGTCTTCTAATATTTGGTGTGTTGCACCGTCTTCACCTAAAGTTACACCAGCGTGAGAAGCACAAATTTTCACATTTTTATCTGAGTAAGCAACGCTTTGTCTTATTTGATCATAAACACGACCGGTCGAAAAATTTGCAAATGTTCCTGTAAATGGAATTTTTCCTCCTATAGTCATACCTGCCGCAATACCAATCATGTTTGCTTCTGCAATACCAACTTGAAAAAAGCGTTCAGGATGATTGGCTTTAAACTCATCCATCTTTAGAGATCCTGTAAGATCGGCGCATAGAGCAACGACATTTTCATTGGTTTTTCCAAGTTCCGTTAATCCAGCTCCAAAACCAGAGCGCGTATCTTTATTTCCTGTATTCGTATAAGTTTTCATTAGTTCTGATTCTTAAAATTAATAGTCCCCTAAAGTTTCTGTATTTTGAGCTAAACCAATTTCCAGTTGCTCGTCGTTAGGTGCTTTACCATGCCACGCATGGGTATGCATCATAAAATCAACGCCATTACCCATAACAGTTTTTAATAAAACACAAACAGGTTTTCCTTTTCCGGTTAAGGTTTTGGCTTTTGCCATACCATCAAGAATTGCTTTAATATTGTTTCCTTCTTCAATTTCGATGACTGTCCATCCGAAAGCTTCAAATTTACCTTTAACACTTCCTAAAGGTAAAACGTCATCAGTTGAACCATCAATTTGTTGACCATTCAAATCTATAGTGGCAATAAGGTTATCGATCTTTCTGGCAGAAGCATACATTATAGCCTCCCAATTTTGTCCTTCTTGCAATTCTCCATCTCCATGTAGGCTGTAAACCAAATGATTATCGCTATTTAACTTTTTAGCTTCCGCTGCCCCAATGGCAACCGACATACCTTGACCTAAGGAACCAGATGCTATTCTAACTCCCGGTAAACCTTCGTGTGTTGTAGGATGTCCTTGTAGACGAGAATCTATAAGTCTAAACGTATTAAGTTCATCAACTGGAAAAAAGCCAGCTCTTGCAAGCACACTGTAATATACAGGCGATATATGACCATTAGATAAGAAGAATAAGTCTTCACCAATGCCATCCATACTAAAATCTTTATGTGTTTCCATAACCTCATTGTATAGGGAAACAAAGAATTCAGCACAGCCTAAGGATCCTCCTGGGTGACCAGAATTAACCCTGTGTACCATTCTTAAAATATCTCTTCGGACCTGTGTAGTTAAATCTTCTAACTCTTGAATATTAGACATGTTTTATCAGATATAATTAATGCTGCAAAAATAGTTTTTTATAAAAGCTTAACAAAAGGGGAATGTTTACACTTATTAACGATTTTTAGGATTTGCTAACAATTTTAAATTTTATTAAGATGTCAATGTTATAGAGTTATTTATATTTGCCTGCATACTCAATTTTGATGAAATTTAAACGTTTAGCAGAAGATATATATACCAAAGCAAGAGCTGGTTTAATAACAACGGATCATGGCACTATAGAAACACCGATTTTTATGCCTGTTGGAACCGTGGCAACCGTTAAAGGAGTTCATCAAAGAGAACTAAAGAACGATATCAATCCCGATATTATTTTAGGGAACACCTACCACTTGTACTTAAGACCTCAAACTCCAATTCTAGAACAAGCCGGAGGACTGCACAAATTTATGAATTGGGATCGTAATATTCTTACAGATTCGGGAGGCTATCAAGTCTATTCATTATCGGCCAACAGAAAAATCAAAGAAGAAGGCGTTAAGTTTAGATCGCATATAGATGGTAGTTATCATGTCTTTACACCAGAGAATGTCATGGAGGTACAGCGTAGTATTGGGGCAGACATCATTATGGCTTTTGATGAATGTACCCCCTATCCATGCGATTATAATTATGCTAAACGATCAATGCATATGACGCATCGCTGGTTAGAGCGCTGTCTTACACATTTAAAAAAATTGCCATTTAAATATGGTTATGAACAGACGTTTTTTCCGATAGTTCAGGGAAGCACGTATAAAGATCTTAGAATACAATCTGCTGAGTACATTGCAAACGCAGGTGCCCAAGGAAATGCCATTGGTGGATTATCGGTTGGTGAACCTGCTGAAGAAATGTATGCCATGACCGACGTAGTTTGTGATATATTACCAGAAGATAAACCGAGATATCTTATGGGAGTAGGTACGCCTATTAATATATTAGAAAACATTGCTTTAGGTGTGGACATGTTTGATTGCGTGATGCCAACACGTAATGCTCGCAATGGCATGTTGTTTACAGCTCATGGAACCATAAATATTAAAAACAAAAAGTGGGCTGATGACTTTTCACCAATAGATGAAATGGGAATTACTTTTGTGGACACAGAATATTCAAAAGCATATTTGAAGCATTTATTTACTGTAAATGAATTATTAGGAAAGCAAATTGCAACGATTCATAACCTTGGTTTCTACTTATGGTTAGTACGAGAGGCAAGAAAACACATTATTGTTGGTGACTTTGGTACTTGGAAAGATAAAATGGTAAAGCAAATGGATAAGCGATTATAAATTGTGAAAATCCTAGATTGGTACATATTAAAACGATATTTACTCACATTTTTAATGATGTTACTCTTGTTTATTCCAATCGGAATAACAGTTGACCTTGCAGAAAAAGTAGGTAAAATTCTTGAAAATAAAGCTCCATTTGCTGAAGTAACGGCCTATTATGTTGATTTTACGGTATACTTTGCAAACTTATTATTTCCATTGTTCTTATTTTTGTCAGTGATTTGGTTTACGTCGAAGTTGGCAAATAATACAGAGATTGTAGCTTTTTTAAGTTCTGGCGTCTCATTTTCCCGATTTTTAAGGCCTTATTTAATAGGCGCAACCCTTGTAGCAGGTCTGGCCTTAGTCTTAGGTATGTATCTTGCGCCAATTGCGAGTCAAGGTTTTAATGAATTTAAGTTTAAATACTTAAAGAAGAATAAGAAAGTTCAAAAAACTAGAGATGTTTATCAACAAATTAATGATAATGACTACATCTATGTAAGTAGTTTTGTGCCGGAAAGAAAGGTCGGAATGAATTTTACTTATGAGCACTTTGAGGGTAACGAACTTAAGTACAAAGTCTTTGCAGATAATATTAGGTACATAGAAGAAGATAGTACTTACAGATTGACGGGCTATTTAAAGCGTACTTTTGAAAATGGTATCGAGACAGTCGAAAAGGTCAGACGAAAAACCATCAAATTTTCGTTTGAGTTAGAAGATTTAACTCCAGTTGAATACGCGGCCGAAACTAAGTCTTATGGCGAATTGTTGAGATTTATTGCTGCCGAAAAGCGGCGTGGCTCCCCGAATATTGGGCGTTATGAGGTAGTTAAACTTAAAAAATGGAGTTTGCCAGTTTCCATATTTATTTTAACAATTATTGCTGTTGCCGTTTCTTCTGTCAAGCGCAGAGGAGGAATGGGAATTAATTTGGCTTTTGGAATTGCTATCGCTATGATTTATGTCTTTTTCGATAAAATCTTTGGAGTGATGGCAGAGCAGTCTAATTTTCCTGCGGTAATAGCAGTATGGTTTCCTAATTTTATATTTGGTATTTTAGCGGTATACCTTTTACAAAATGCCAAACGTTAAACTCAAGCATTACCTTCATTTACATTTTTTGGTTTTTATCGCTGGGTTCACAGCTATTTTAGGAGAACTAATAACCATAGGTTCATTAGCTTTAGTATGGTATAGAATGGCTATTGCTGGCGTTTTGATGTTTTTATATGTAAAGCTTATTAGACTTAATTTAAAAATTGATAAAAAAACATTTTTACAGTTTTCAGGGGCTGGTGTTTTAATAGCGTTGCATTGGATTACATTTTTCGAAGCTATTAACCAAGCCAATGTTTCCATTGCTTTAGCTATGTTTTCTTCAGGAGCTTTTTTTGCCTCTTTCATTGAACCTATAATTTTTAAAAGGCGAATTCTTGGCTATGAAATTTTTTTTGGTGTAGTCGTAGTTCTAGGGGTTATATTAATTACCAGTAGTGAAGTGGGGTATATCAATGGAATAATTCTTGGGCTTTTATGTGCTTTGTTTTCTACCATTTTTGCTGTTATTAACGGACGATTTATCGAGAAACATAATGCAACAGTAATCTCATTTTATGAATTTATGAGTGGTGTTGTTTTTATTTCAATATTCATTTTGCTCACAGGAAGACGATTCAATGCAGAGTTTTTTACATTATCTGATATGGATTGGGTTTATATTTTCATTTTAGCATCTATTTGCACGGCTTATGCCTTTATAGGCGCAATTGATGTTATGCGTTATATTAGTCCATATACAGTAATTCTTAGTTACAATTTAGAGCCTGTTTATGGCATTGCTATGGCTTTGGTTTTATTTCCAGATAAAGAGAAAATGACACCGCAATTTTACGTTGGTGCCACTATTATTATAGGTACTATAGTCATGGATGCTATTTTAAAAAACTATAAGAAACGAAAATCTAATAGCACCAGTATAACCAATTAAAGTTTTTATATTTGTACACTTAACTAACTATAAAATTAACTTCAAATTGTATGGAATATTTAGAGTTTGAACTACCTATAAAAGAATTAGAAGAGCAGTTGCAGAAATGTGAAATTATTGGCAAAGAAAGTGATGTTGACGTTACTGAAACTTGCAAGCAGATTGAAAAGAAATTAGCCGATACAAAAAAGAATATTTATAAAAACCTAACGGCTTGGCAACGTGTTCAGTTATCTCGTCATCCTAATAGACCTTATACTTTAGATCATATTAATGCACTTTGTGGAGATTCGTTTTTAGAATTACATGGAGATCGTAATGTAAAAGACGATAAAGCTATGATTGGTGGACTTGGTAAAATTGGAGATCAGACCTACATGTTTATAGGTCAACAAAAAGGTTACAATACCAAAACAAGGCAATACCGTAATTTCGGCATGTCAAATCCAGAAGGATACCGTAAAGCGCTGCGACTAATGAAGTCAGCAGAAAAATTTGGAATCCCTGTTGTCACGCTAATAGATACTCCAGGGGCCTATCCTGGCTTGGAGGCTGAAGAACGAGGTCAGGGAGAAGCTATTGCAAGAAATATCCTTGAAATGGCACGATTAAAAGTTCCAATCATAACTATTATTATTGGAGAAGGTGCTTCTGGTGGTGCACTAGGTATCGGAGTAGGTGATAAGGTAATGATGTTAGAAAATACTTGGTATTCTGTTATTTCTCCTGAATCATGTTCGTCAATATTATGGAGAAGTTGGGAGTATAAAGAACAGGCTGCAGAAGCATTAAAGCTTACTGCTAAGGATATGAAACGCATGAAGTTAGTGGATTGTATAATCAAAGAACCACTAGGAGGTGCGCACACCGATAGAGAAAAAACATTTTTGGAAGTTAAGGACGCAATTGTTAAGTCTTATAATGAGCTTAAAAACTTATCACCAAAAGAACTGGTAAGTCAACGTATGAATAAATATGACTCAATGGGTGTCTACAAAGATTAAGTCCAATAAACATAGGCAACTAAAAAAACTGAAGTTTTAGACTTCGGTTTTTTTTGTCACTATTAACACAATATTTAAGTTATTAACAGTTAGATTGTTAAAGAACTGTTGAGATTGAAAATCGCTAAGCATGCATTTCATCGATAGTATTTAACTACAT
>Ga0189289_10341_pt1 | contig 24339 bp, 22 predicted proteins | sample UW106minimetaG_FD_130313 | JGI IMG/M metagenome (GOLD analysis project Ga0189289, IMG submission 130313) | Marine microbial communities from the Costa Rica Dome - UW106 mini metaG | ecosystem: Environmental > Aquatic > Marine > Oceanic > Photic zone | place: Costa Rica: the Eastern Pacific...
CCAGGGTGTGACTTTCTAACGCGAAAGGTAGTCACAACCTGCAGAAAAAAACATTCATAGGTTCAAGCCAGTGGGTGTTTGACCTGCACCTCTTCTATTGGAGGCTCGCCCCGGGGTATCCCCGCGGCGTCACCATCCAGTCATCCTCGGCACGGCTGCTGCTGTTCCCGATCAAAACCAAGGTGAGCATGTCCACCGATTCAGGCTCTAAGCGTTCAAGGCAGGTGAGCTGATTTGATTCCTCAGCGCGGCCCAGCTGCCGCGCCAGCATCACCGGTGTGGTTGAAGGGCGGTGTTTCAGCAGGATGTTTTTGGCTTCCCCCAGCTGCCAATCCCTGCCCCTGGAGCGTGGGTTGTAAAGCGCAACGACAAAATCTCCCGCTGCAGCTGCTTCCAAGCGCTGCTTGATCACAGTCCAGGGCGTAAGGCGATCGCTGAGGCTCACGCTGCAGAAGTCATGCATCAGTGGCGCTCCCGCTCTGGCGGCGGCCAGCTGGAATGCTGAAATTCCAGGATGCACCGTGAAGCTGGGTCGGTCCTGCGCGGGTTGCTGAAGCAGCAGCTCCAGAGCTAATCCCGCCATTCCATAGATCCCGCTATCTCCAGAGGAGATGAGAGCAACCTTGGCGCCCTGTTGTGCCAAGCGGAGTGCTTCGGCACAGCGGTCCCATTCCCGGGTGAGCTGGCCGTCGAACCGAATTTGATCCGCCCTCCGCAGGGGCTCCAGCAGATCGAGGTAGAGGCTGTAGCCGACCCAGGCGCAGCATCGCGATAGGGCCGATTTGGCGTCTCCGCTGAGCAGGGATAGATCTCCGGGACCACTGCCGACGAGGTGCAGTTCTCCTCGGCCCGGTGCGTGGGGTAGTGGAGCTTCGGCAATGGCCACCGTGACCGCGCCCTGCTCTCCCGGCGCGGGATGGCTGATTTGCTTTGGCTGGATCAGAACACCTGTGTCGCCTGCCGCCAGCAACGCCGCTGCTTCTGACACTGAAGCTGTTCCCATTTCCCTGCGCACGACCTCGGAGGGGTTCGGCACGTCAATGGAGGCCAGCGTCTGCTCTGCAAAGGTTCGGAACGGCCATGCCCTGGTCTTGCTCAGCTGTTGCAGGGCTGGTTCATCGGATTTCCGCTCTGCGCTGGCGATGCCGGCGACAGCCTCCTTCGCCAGCCCGGCTGTTGCTAAAGCCTCGGCAATGGCCTTTTCGACCAGGGACAGACTCGTGTTGCGCTCGCAGCCGATGCCGATCCAGAGCGTTGCTGGATGCCATTGGCAATCACCCTGAAGGCGCGCTCCGATCACAAGGTCAGCGGCCTCTGACGCCACTTGTTCGAGCAAGTGCTGGCTTTCGGGGCATTGCCAGGCGGAACATCCACTGCTCTGGTGGATGCTGATGCTGAATCCCTGGGCTTGCCGCACCATCAGAGCGCGCCAACCCGCAACCGACCCCCTGCGTCTCCAGCCCCAGCCTTCACCAAAGGCATCCAGGGGGAGACGTCCTTGATGGGCGCAGGCGCCAGTGATCACGGCCTGCCCTCCCAGATCCATGGCGATCTCCCGCGCGCGTTGTTCAGCACCTGCGGAATGGCCTCCCAGCAGCGGGATGATGAAATTCCCTTTTGGGTCGAGAACCAGAACGGCCGGATCCTGCTCCTTGCTTTGGATCCGCGGTGCGATAAGGCGTGTCACCGCTCCCACGGCACCCACGATCAGCACGACGTTCTGCGCCGTCCAGTGCTCATCAAGAGCAGTATTGATGTCTTGGTCGGCCGACTTGATCCGGTCAATGTGGCCGCGCAGCAGCAGACGATCCAAGAGCGGCATGGCGCTTGGGGAGAGTCCTAGGCCCAGAGCGGGTACGTCGGGTGTTGGGTTCAGAGCAGGGAATCCGGGTCAGGGCTTGCGTAAGCGCCCATCACTGTTGAGCAGCTCACGCGCTGATCCTCCCAGGCTGCTGCTCGGCATCAGCTTGGCTTCCGCCTTGGCCTGCTGTTCGAGCGATTCGGTTGGCTTTCCAGCCACCGATGGATTGTTGTCGCTGGTGTTCATTGGAAGATCGTTGTCGTTGTCAGCGGGCTCCTCCTGGGTTGGTGTTGGCTGGCTGGCCTCTGTCGTGGCTTGGTCCTGATCCAGGGGCGACTGTGGCGTCTCTTGATCGCTGTTCTTGGGGGCGATGGGATCGGTCTCTGTCTCTGTCTCTGTCTCTGTCTCTGTCTCGGCCTCTGTCTCGGCCTCGATCTCGACTGGCGTCAGTTGTGGTGGCTGTTCTGCTTTCTGTGGAGCCTCTTTCGGTTGTTCGACCGTTTCCGGCCTCTCTGGCTCAGGTGATCCGCTTAAGCGGGCGAGCTGGCTCTCATTGAGGCGCGATCGCATCCAGCCCGGCTTGGGACCTGATGGAGCCTTCAGGTGAACCAGCTGATTGTTGAACACGGGTGTGATCGGCTCGCCCAGCCCATTCAGAAGTTCCATCTGAATGTCGTGACTGCTTGCGCCATTCGATCCTTTGAGCCACAGGGCCTCCTGGTGATCGACCAGAAAGCTGTCCCCATCAATGCTGATGCGTAGACGCCAGCGTCCATCCCCCTCACGCAGGTTTTGGAGCGGAGCATTCCAAAGGAGCCAGTCCACCAGAAGTGGTTGCAGGCCTTGTTCTCCAGCGGGTGGAACAGGAACCAGCCAAGGTGCATCCCGGTCGGGTTGCGTGCCCTGAAGTTTTTGCCAGAGGTGGACGCGGCCCTGGATGGAGGCCCCTGGTGACTGAACGGCTTCCCCCCAGGGATAAGCAGCCCAGGCGCTGAACCGGTGACTGCCCGCTTCCAGATCGTCAATGCGGACTGTCAGGCGGTTGCCATCGCTATCGCTTAGCCGTAGGGGAGAACGGTCATCGATCTGGATGGCGATGTGGGGGCCCAGACCCAGTTCGGGGTCGTTGCTCAGGGGCCAGTCATCGATCTCGAAACTCAGCTCAAGCTCTTGTGTCGCAACGATGGTGTCGTTTCTTGGATCCACCAACCGCAGGGATGGACGGTGCCGTTGCAGCTCCTGCCGCAGCTGTTGCACCGCCCCTGGTGGGGCCACTTCCTGGAGCTTTCCGCTGGGGCTGGAGCTCGGTAGGGGCTTTGCGCCGGAGCCGACATCGCGGTTGAAGAATCCAGCTCGTGCATGAACTGGCAATCCGGCGCTCAGCAGCACCACAGCTGTCAGCAGAACAGCCCATATCGACTTCAGGCCAGGGCGAAGCATTGGGCATGAACAGATCTGATCATTCTGAACAATCAACCCTTCAATGTCACAGTTTTGGTTATTTAAGGAGAATATTTGCACGAAATTGTATTGCTTACTGGTTGAGATCTTCATTGTTTGACTGATTCTCGGTCTTCTGCAGACGCCTGTCGCTGACTGGCCCGCCATGGGATTGAACCTTTGTAACTCAGTGCCCTTTAACCCCCACCTCCGCACCTATGCTTCCGCCAGCGGTCCCCTCTGTGGGGCCCCAGCTTCAGTGCAGCCAAGGGGTTTCGGCTCCCTGTCTCACTGACGCCCTGACGCCGATTCCCTGTGGATTGGTGTCCGGGGCCCCGGTGAATTCCGATTCGCCGGAGGGGTGGCCCACCACCTCGAATCCCGTCCCTCGAGGAACGACTCGATGACCATCAGCCCACCAGAGCGTGGGAGTGACGCGAAGAGCCAGGTCGAGAAGGTTGACAATCCTGCAACCTTTGAATTGTTCGGCAAGCCCGGACATTTCGACCGCGCCCTCGCGAAAGGTCCCAAAACCACCACCTGGGTTTGGAACCTTCACGCCAACGCTCACGACTTCGACGCTCACACGAGCGACCTGCAAGAGGTCTCTCGGCGGATTTTCTCCGCACATTTCGGCCACCTGGCCGTCATCTTCATCTGGCTCAGCGGTGCCTTCTTCCACGGCGCACGCTTCTCCAACTATTCCGGTTGGCTTGCCGACCCCACCCATGTGAAGCCAAGTGCCCAGCAAGTCTGGGCTGTCTTTGGCCAAGACATCCTTAATGGAGACATGGGTGCCGGGTTCCAAGGCATCCAAATCACCTCAGGCCTCTTCCAGATGTGGCGGGCCTGGGGCATCACCAGTGAAACCCAGCTCATGGCTTTGGCCATCGGTGCTCTGGTGATGGCCGGCCTGATGCTCAACGCTGGTGTTTTCCACTACCACAAGGCAGCGCCGAAGCTGGAGTGGTTCCAGAACGTTGAGTCGATGCTGAACCACCACCTAGCAGGTCTGCTGGGTCTCGGTTCACTGTCATGGGCAGGCCACCTGATCCACGTCTCGGCTCCTGTCACCAAGTTGATGGATGCCATTGATGCCGGCCAGCCGCTGGTTCTCAATGGCAAGACCATCGCTTCGGCTGCAGACATTCCGCTGCCGCACGAATTCTTCAACCAGGATCTGCTGGCTCAGTTGTACCCCGGCTTCAGCGCCGGTGTCGGTGCCTTCTTCTCCGGTAACTGGGCTGCCTACAGCGATTTCCTCACCTTCAAAGGTGGTCTAAATCCTGTGACTGGAAGCCTTTGGATGACGGATATCGCCCATCACCATGTGGCGATCGCCGTGATGTTCATCGTTGCCGGTCACATGTACCGGACCAACTGGGGCATCGGTCACTCCATCAAGGAGATTCACGAAGGCCAGAAGGGTGATCCCCTGCTGTTCCCTGCCACCAATGGTCACGACGGACTCTATGAGTTCATGACCACCTCCTGGCATGCCCAGCTGGCGGTCAACCTGGCCATCGGCGGCTCGGTGAGCATCATCGTCGCTCAGCACATGTACGCGATGCCTCCGTATCCGTACCAAGCGATCGACTATCCGACCCAGATTGGTCTCTTCACACACCACATTTGGATCGGCGGTTTCCTGATCGTTGGCGCCGGCGCTCACGCTGCCATTGCCATGGTGCGCGACTACGACCCCGCGAAGCACATCGACAACGTGCTCGATCGGGTTCTCAAGGCTCGCGACGCGATCATTAGTCACCTCAACTGGGTCTGCATCTGGCTCGGAGCCCATAGCTTCGGCCTGTATGTCCACAACGACACCATGCGTGCCTTGGGTCGTCCCCAGGACATGTTCAGCGATTCGGCTATCTCGATTCAGCCGATTTTTGCTCAGTGGATTCAGAACGTGCACGCCGCAGCTGCCGGTAGCACTGCTCCTAATGCCCTCGCGGGTGTGAGTGAAGTGTTCAACGGCTCTGTGGTCGCCGTGGGCGGCAAGGTCGCCGCGGCTCCCATGCCGCTCGGTACTGCCGACTTCATGGTTCACCACATTCACGCCTTCACGATTCACGTGACGGTACTGATCCTGCTGAAGGGTGTTCTTTATGCCCGCAGCTCTCGCCTTATTCCTGATAAGGCCAACCTGGGCTTCCGCTTCTCCTGCGATGGCCCCGGTCGTGGTGGCACCTGCCAGGTCTCCGCTTGGGACCATGTGTTCCTGGGCCTGTTCTGGATGTACAACTCCCTGTCGGTTGTGATCTTCCACTTCTCTTGGAAGATGCAGAGCGACATCTGGGGAACGGTGAATGCCGACGGTTCCGTCGCGCACATCACCAATGGCAACTTTGCTCAAAGTGCCATCACCATCAATGGCTGGCTGCGTGACTTCCTGTGGGCTCAGGCCGTTCAGGTGATCAACAGCTATGGCTCGAACACGGCTGCCTACGGAATCATGTTCCTAGGCGCTCACTTCGTGTTCGCCTTCAGCCTGATGTTCCTGTTCAGTGGCCGCGGCTACTGGCAGGAGCTGATCGAGTCCATTGTTTGGGCTCACAACAAACTGAAGGTGGCTCCCGCCATCCAGCCCCGTGCTCTTTCCATCATCCAAGGCCGTGCCGTGGGTGTTGCCCATTACCTCTTGGGCGGAATTGCGACCACGTGGGCTTTCTTCCACGCCCACATTCTTGTGGTCGGTTGACCTCACCTGACCTCTCCCTCTAATGGCAACGAAATTCCCTTCGTTCAGCCAGGGTCTGGCCCAGGACCCGACAACCCGTCGTATCTGGTACGGGATCGCCACGGCTCACGACTTCGAGAGCCATGACGGAATGACGGAGGAGCGCCTCTATCAGAAGCTCTTCTCCACCCATTTCGGTCACCTTGCGATCATCGGCCTGTGGGTTTCGGGAAACCTGTTCCACATCGCCTGGCAGGGCAACTTCGAGCAGTGGGTCGCCGACCCCCTGCACGTGCGCCCCATCGCTCACGCAATCTGGGATCCCCACTTTGGTCAAGGCGCCATTGACGCCTTCACTCAAGCGGGTGCTTCCTCCCCGGTGAACATCGCCTACTCAGGCCTGTATCACTGGTTCTACACAATCGGCATGAAGACAAATGCCGAGCTGTATCAGGGTTCCATCTTCATGATGATCCTGTCGGCTTGGGCCCTCTTCGCCGGCTGGCTGCATCTGCAGCCCAAGTTCCGTCCTTCCCTGGCCTGGTTCAAAAACGCTGAATCGCGTCTGAACCACCATCTGGCTGTTCTGTTCGGCTTCAGTTCCATCGCTTGGACCGGTCACCTGGTTCACGTTGCGATCCCCGAAGCCCGCGGTCAGCACGTTGGATGGGACAACTTCCTCAACGTTCTGCCTCACCCTGCCGGTCTTGGACCCTTCTTCTCCGGTAACTGGGGTGTGTATGCCGAAAATCCCGATTCTCTGAATCAGGTCTTCGGTAGTTCCGAAGGTGCCGGCACCGCCATCCTCACCTTCCTTGGTGGCTTCCACCCTCAGACAGAAGCTCTCTGGCTGACGGACATCGCCCACCACCACCTGGCCATCGGTTGCATCTTCGTGATCGCCGGCCACATGTACCGGACCAACTTCGGTATCGGTCACTCCATCAAGGAGATCCTTGAAACCCACAACCCTCCCCAGGGCACTCCTGGTGATCTGGGTGCGGGCCACAAAGGTCTCTACGACACCATCAACAACAGCCTGCACTTCCAGCTTGGTCTGGCTCTCGCCTCCCTTGGCGTGATCACCAGCCTCGTGGCGCAGCACATGTACTCGATGCCGTCGTATGCCTTCATCGCGAAGGACTACACAACCCAGGCAGCCCTGTACACCCATCACCAGTACATCGCCATTGCGCTGATGTGTGGTGCCTTTGCTCACGGTGCGATCTTCTTCATCCGTGACTACGACCCCGAAGCCAATAAGGACAACGTCCTGGCTCGGATGCTCGAGCACAAAGAAGCGATCATCAGTCACCTGAGCTGGGTCTCCCTGTTCCTCGGATTCCACACACTTGGTCTCTACGTCCACAACGATGTGGTCGTTGCCTTCGGTACCCCCGAGAAGCAGATTCTGGTTGAGCCCGTTTTCGCCCAGTTCGTACAGGCCGCCTCTGGCAAGGCCATGTATGGAATGGACGTGCTGCTCTCCAATGCCTCCAGCTCAGCCAGCCTTGCGTCCCAGAACATTCCTGGTGACCACTACTGGCTTGATGCCATCAACGGCAACACCGATGTGTTCCTGCCGATCGGCCCTGGTGACTTCCTTGTTCACCATGCCATCGCTTTGGGTCTGCACACCACCACCCTCATCCTTGTGAAGGGTGCCCTGGATGCTCGCGGCTCCAAGTTGATGCCCGATAAGAAGGATTTCGGCTACTCCTTCCCCTGCGACGGCCCTGGCCGTGGCGGTACCTGCGACATCTCTGCTTGGGACGCCTTCTATCTGGCAGTCTTCTGGGCCCTGAACACCGTGGGTTGGCTGACCTTCTACTGGCACTGGAAGCACCTGGCGATCTGGTCAGGCAACGTCGCTCAGTTCAACGAATCCAGCACCTACCTGATGGGTTGGTTCCGTGACTACCTGTGGCTCAACTCCTCCCAGCTGATTAACGGTTACAACCCGTTTGGAAGCAACAACCTGGCCGTCTGGGCTTGGATGTTCCTCTTCGGTCACCTGGTATGGGCTACCGGTTTCATGTTCCTGATCTCCTGGCGGGGTTACTGGCAGGAACTGATCGAGACCATTGTCTGGGCACATCAGCGCAGCCCCATCGCCAACATGATGGGTTACCGCGACAAGCCTGTGGCACTCTCCATCGTTCAGGCCCGTGTTGTTGGTCTCGCCCACTTCACGGTCGGCTATGTACTGACGTACGCAGCCTTCCTGATAGCTTCGACTTCAGGAAAGTTCGGTTGATTCTTTCCTGATTCAACCTGCTACGAGTCGTTCCTCGTTTCACTTATCCCCATCCGGTCTTCCGGGTGGGGAATTTTTTATGGGAATGTCATTCCATAGAAATTTGGCAACTGATCATGATCTGTCAGTTGTTGCTAGCTAACTTGTTTGAGCTTGGCCTGATCCGCATCTGATCCGTCAAAACGCGCCATCACCGGTTCTGTTGCCCTGTTGCGACCGTTTATTCAACAGTGCTGAGGAGTGTGCACGGTTGTGGAGGCGGCTTGGCTGTGATTACAACGTCGTGCAGGTGTCGTCAGGCCCCCTTCGTGGACGTCTTAGGGTCGACCATCAGGATGGAATTTTGCTTGTTTCGATGCAAGCAGATCAGGCGTTGTTAGTGGAGGGCACACGTAACCCTCGCTGGTTGCCATTCACGATTGAACATACAGATAACTACAGCGATCACCGTCATTTTGGTGAGTCGTTGGCTCCGAATGCCCTGGCTGGATTCAATACCAAGATGAAGGAGACGTTAATGAGAACGTCTCCAGGTGGCAATCGGATTGGTGCTGCTCTTGTCGATCGTCGTCGCGTTGATACCTGGGTCGAACTGATGGGTGCATCCGAGATTGCTCATCGAATGGAGCACAACAACACAGCTATTCTTCCCCCAATAGTTCATCGCAAGTTGCGTCAGTTGATGGTGCTTCCCGCCTGGCAGGGTGCTGATGTGCCACGGCCTTTCCAGGCTGACTTCCTGGAAGCGCAGCTGATCGAGTCTCTTTCGCCAGAGACTTCAGCTCTGCTGCAGCCTGTGCAAAAAAACCATCACAGTGATCTTGTGCAGGAGTTGGTTCGCTTTTCCTTTCGATCGAGCATGACGCCCATCTCACTCAGCTCGGTGTGTGAGGCGCTGTTCACTACCAAGACAACCCTTACCGTGAGTTGTCGTGAAATGTTTGGCTATGGCCCGATGGCATTGATGCGTCGTATTCGGTTGCAGCAAGTGCACGAAGTGCTGTGTAATCCAGAGCTACGGCAACGGCTGGGATGTAACACCGTCCAGCAGACAGCCGAGCATTTTGGCTTTGCCAGTCGGAATCACTTCGCAAGTGCCTATCGCGATCTCTTCTCTGAGACACCGCGCAAGACCTTGTTGGCGTCCCGCTGAAAGATCAAGAAGACTGGCGACGAACTGTTTCCGTCCCCATCGCATTGGCTTTGCCTAGCCTCTGCAGTCGGATCAAGACAAGGCCGATTGTGGATGAATGGGAGCTTCTGTTGCGCAATGTTGGTGAGTGGCGCGGCTGGTTCGACACCATGGATCGATCGCTGCAACGCACCAAACGTCAGCCATCCCTATTGACGCTGCAACCGGCGCTCTCCGGCATCGCTCTTCATCTGACGTTGCTGTTGTGGCCGGAGGGGGAGGGATCTCCCCTCCAAAAACCCGCCGGCGAGCCTGATAAGCGGATCGTTCAAAGCTTCTTGCGCGTTGATCCAGATATGGGGGTCTTCGCTACGGGCAGCTTTTCCAGAGGCACGCTGCACCGGTCCAACTGGAAAACGCTCTATGCCGAATTCGGTTTTCTGCACAACGAACGGCGGCATCGGCTGGTACTGCTTTGGGACAGTGCAGGGCAGTTGGATCGGATCGTTTTGATCCGGGAGTTCCTTGTCGGGAGTTCAGCGGTCGAGTGTCCACCCTTGGAGGCCAATCAACTTATGGGGGACTGGCGTTGCGACATCAACTCACCAGGAGATGGCCTTCGTCTTGAAGCGGATGATCTTGAGCAGTGGGTCTTCTTGCCCGATGGAGGTGCGTTTCTGGCGCCGCTGCAGATTGATCCGAAACAGACATTCAGCATCGAAGCGCTTTGGTTGTCGAGTCCGACGCGTCTCGAGCGAATTGCGCGTCGTTATGCAATCAACGGTGCGCTGACGTCGGTGGATCATCAGCTGCTTACCCGTTGACGTCATTCCCCTCACGGGGTGTTGCTCAATGACTCACGTTCACCCCGTCCTTTATTGCTGAAAGCAATGTCGAGCGTGCGGAGGTAGGTGTGCAGTCCTGCATCCTGGATCGGCAGCACATAGGCGTCTGCGTCGGATTCATTGTGGTGTGAGTGCCAGTAGCCCGGGGGTGTCACGAAGGCTGCACCGGTCACCCAGTCTTCCCGGTGACCATTGCGGATCATTCCGTTCGCGTCCAGTTCGGTGCCAATCATCGTGTAGCACCCCGGTTGGCAGGCCACCGCAAAATCAAGAGCGATCGACTGGTGTCGATGCGGGCGTTGGATCTGACCTGCGGGGAGAATCCCCAACATGGCCCATAGGGTGTGGGTGACGGTGCGTGTTTGAGGGAATGCATCGTTGCCTAACAGCACACTCACCCGATTGGCGTTGGCTCCTCGAGGATTTTTGGCGATGGCATCCAGCTCAGCGCGAGCATCCTGATGGCTGTAGAAGCAGGGTTCAAACACCGGCTTCACTGTGCTGACGCCCAGATAACGAAGCAGGGGGGCATCGTGCACCCAGTAGAGGCCGGCGCGACCCTTGCTGCTATGGATCGCTTCCCCGCCCGCCGGAAGGACGAACGTATCTCCTGCGCTCCAGTGAAAAACCTGACCACAGGCTTCGGTTTGCCCACGGCCTCGGGCAACGAAGAACAGTTGACTGGTTGCATCCGCATTGGTGCGGAGTGCTCCTTGATCCAGTCGAATGAAATTGCCGCAGAGGGATGGACCGGTGGCCGGGCCCTCGCAATGCAAGTCGGCACTCAAATCAAGAGATTGAAGGGCCGTCCCGGCCTCATCAAAGAAACTGGCTGAAAAGCTCCGGTAGGGGATCGTGCTGATCAGCCCCTGCTGCAGGGGATTGGCCGCTGAGGTGTAGTCGAAGAACTGCGCCTGGGAACTGGTTGCCGTCGTTGCCCGCGGGGTGATGGTCATCTTTCCTTCCAGCAGCAGAACCATTGGATCGAGGCCGCACCCTACGCGGTGGGCATTCGATCGCGTTTCAACAGCAGGTAGACGGCAGGGACTGCAAACAGGGACAGCAAAGAGGCCACTAGCAGTCCACTGAAGACCACGGTGCCGATGCTGATCCGGCTGGCGGCTCCAGTGCCCTGGGCGAGCAGAAGAGGCAGGAAACCCGCCAAGGATGTGACCGCTGTCAGCAGGATTGGGCGCATCCGGTTCACGGCAGCGTCGATCACGGCTTGGCGCAGTTCCAGGCCTGCTGCAAGCCGTTGGTTGGCGAATTCCACGATCAAAATTCCGTTCTTGGCCGCCAGGCTCACCAGCACCAGGAGTCCCATCTGGCCGTATACATCCAGTGGAAGGCCCCGCAATTTCAAGCCGATCAGAGCTCCGAGCAGAGCCATCGGCACCGTCAGCAGAATGATCAACGGATCGACGAAACTCTCGTAGAGCGCGGCCAGAAGCAGATACACCACAGTCACCCCAAGGGCGAACAGCACCCAGGTCACCTGCGCAGCCCTTTGTTCTTCCAACGCAAGGCCTGTGAAGGCCAACCCGATGTTGCTGCCTCCAATCCGATCTCCTGCCTTGGTTAGAGCGTCGATGGCTTCACCGCTGCTGACCATTGGAGCGGGGATGGCGGTGATGCGGATCGCTCGGTTGAGTCCGAAATGGCGAATGTTGTTGACGCCCTCCTCCCGGCTCAAGCTGGCCACTGTTGCCACGGACACAAGCTCACCGCTGCGATTCCGCACCATTAGGCCGGTGAGATCTTCGGGGCGACGTCGCTCGCGGCCATCCAGCTGCAGAACAATCGAGCGGATCCGACCGCCGTCGAAGGTGTCGTCGATGTAGCGGCCACCGAAGGCTGTGCCGATTTCCCGCAGTGTTGCGCCGTAGTCGAGGTCGAGAGCGGCCAGTTGGTCGCGATCGAGCTCCAGGCGCCAGCGGGGGAAACTGGCATCGAAGCGGGTGCTCACCCGTTCAAATCTGTCTGTCGCTTGAGCCGTTTGAATGAACTCTTGGGCGACTCGGCCGAATTGCTCCAGGCTTAATTGGCCGCCGCTGCGGTCCAGCAGTTCAAGAGAGAGTCCTGATTCACTGCTGAAGCCCCGCACTGCCGGAGGGGTAATCAGCACGACCCTGGCATCGCCGACCCGTTGCTGAATCTTGCGGTTGAGACGACGTTTGATGGCACCACTGCTCTGCTCAACGCCGGGCCGATCCTTCAGGGCTTGCAGTCGCAGGTAGAAGGAACCTCGGTCTTCTCCGCTCTGTCCGAACGAACTGCCGGCATAGAAGTTGCCGGTGCGCACCAGCGGTTCTTCGCTGACGACGCGCCGGATGTCGTCCATCACGGCCACGCTGCGCTCGAGGCTGGCGCCGTCGGGAAGGGTGAAGTAGCCGCGGATCTGACCTTGGTCGTCATCGGGAATGAAAGCTGTCGGCATCACCGCCAACCCTGAGGCTGTGATGACAAGGCCGCTCAGCAGCACAAAGGCGATGAGCCGCTTTCGCTGCAGCCAGTGCTCGAGGTGCTTCGCGTATTGGCATTGCAGTGTTTGCATTCCCTCCCGAAGCCAGCGGCTGAGCTTGCCGATGGCCCCAGGAAGACGGCCACCACCTGGACCCAACACACGGGCGCAGGCCATCGGGGTGAAGCTGAGCGCATTCAAGGTGGAGAACAGAATCGCTCCGCTGATGGCCAGGGCGATGGGTTGATAAAGGCGTCCAATCGATCCAGGAATGAGCAGCACGGGAAGGAACACGGCTGCCAACACCAATGAGGTGGCCACAACAGCAGTCGCCAGCTCAGCCATTGCGTCTTCCGCCGCCTGTTCGGGGGGGGTGCCCTGTTCGATGCGTCCGGCGATGTCTTCGCTTACGACGATGGCGTCATCCACAACGATCCCGGTGGCCAGCACCAGCCCAAACAGGATCAGGCTGTTGAGGTTGGAACCGCTCAGCTTCACAAGGCTGAGGCTTCCCACCAGCGCCACCGGCACGGCAAGGCCAGGGATCAGGGCGAGTCGCCATCGGCCCAAAAACAGCACCAGCACGACCAGCACCAGCAGCACGGCATCGCGCAAAGTGATGAAGGTGCGATCAAGGTTGGCCTCAACCGTGTCGGCCACATCAACGATCATCGAAAGTTCGATGCCCGGCGGGAAGCTCGGTCCCAACTGCTGCAACTTGCGCTTGATCGCCCTGCTCACCTCCAGGGCATTGGCCCCGTCACGCTGGTAGATCCCCACGGCGACGGAGCGCTCCCCGTCCAAATTCATGGCCTCTCGTCCGTAGTTGCGCTGTCCGAGGGCAACCCGTCCCACATCCTTCAGTCGCAGCAGCCCGCCGTTGTCCAGCCGGCGCAACACGAGATTCTCGAAATCCGACCTGCTGCGGAGGCGCCCCTCCGCTTCCACCGGAAGGCTCAGCAGCTGGCCCGATGGAACAGGGGCCGCCCCAATGCTGCCAACGGCAGCCAAAACATTCTGTTCAGCCAGGGCTCGGCTGACATCGCCAAGGGTCAGGTTGGTTTGTTCGAGGCGTTGCGGATCCAGCCACAGGCGAAAGGAGAGTTCACTGCTGCCGAAGATCTGCACATCGCCGATGCCTGGTGTTGTGAGCAGTGCGTCGCGCAGGGTCTGGTCCAGCCAACCTGTGAGAAAAGTCGGGACGTATTGATCGGGTGGGTGGCTGAACCCCAAGATCATCAACAGGTCTTCCGAGGAGCGACGCACCTGGAGTCCCTGGCGCGTCACCGCTTGAGGCAACCGGCGGCTGGCGAGGTTGACCTCGTTCTGCACCTTGATGGCATTCAGCTCGGGATCTCCCGCGTTGAATCGCATCGAGATGCTGGCGCCGCCTTGCCTGCTGGTTGAGCTGATGCTTTCGACCCCTTCAAGGCCATTCAGCTGTTGTTCCAACACCCGTGTCACGCTCTGCTCCACCACCTCTGGCGAAGCCGCAGGGAAGTTGGCGTTAACGCTGACGCGGGTGGGCGCGAGTGGCGGAAGATCCTCTAGTCCCAGGCCGAACAGCGCTGTGCAGCCCGCCAGAAGGATCAGCAGGCTGCAGACGACCGTAAGGACCGGCCGTCGGAGAAACGGCTGGGAGATCGACCGCACCTGGACGTCTCAAAAGTGTGTGGATCTTGGCAGGAAAAATCCCCCGATTGCCTGCGGGGCAAGCAACCGGGGGATTAATGGTTTGGGTGAAGGGCTCGGGTGAATGAATTCAGCCGACGCTCCAGACACCAGCAGCGATCTTGAACAGATCCTGAACGTGAACGGTGTTGCAGAGGAACCAGGCAAAAACGGCGCCGCCGCAGCCACCAAGCCAGAACCCACTGGTGAAGTCGGACCAACCTGTGCGGGTGAAGAGGTCGGCGGGAGGATTCTCAACCGTGACGTCTGCTGGGGGGATGTTGGGTTGCTTGCCGGGCTGGTTGTACAGCAAGAACAGCAGGCTGAGGATGTGAACAGCACCAATGGCGGCCAGCAGACCGGCGGTTTGCTGATACTCGGTGGCACGCAAAGGGCCACAGATGGTGAACGGTCCGAAGAGCAGATAACCGAAAGCTGCGCCCGTTTCCAGGCCACGGAAGTTCGGGGAAATCCCAGGGCGGTACAGGGGCAGGTTGTTGATCAGTCCCTTGATGAAATAACCGCTGTTGACGGGGGTCGCAAGATTGCCGACGCAGGGATCAGCAGCAGGAGTGACAGTCATGAGTTACGAGTGCTGAGGGGTTGAAACGATCCGCAGTTCGCGGTCACTCGGCAGCGGTGATCACTCGACCAACAAGGACGATGAACACTGCGGGAAAAACGATTCCGGTGATGGGCACAAAAATCGCAGGCAGCCAGGCAGCAGCGAAATCTCCAGTCATGTCGAGGCCAAAAGCTTCGCAGCTACTGTAAGGAGGTCCGATCTGACGACCTGCTTTAGGTCGCACCGGCGACATAAAAGTTCAATCCGCATGCAGAACGTTCTCCTCCCTGGTGCCGTCGTCCTGCTCACGGTGGTGCTCTGGTTGCGCAGGAAACCGCTGAAGCCGATGCTCTCCAGCACCGATGCCAGTGGTGTTGCGCAGCTCAACCGTGCCCAGCTGGAACTGGTGATTGAGCCTGCATTTGTGGGGGATGTCGCTGATGGTTCGTTGGAGTCCTGGACGGCACCAACAAGCGAGCTGGAGCGTCTTGCTTTGCAGCGTCGCTTGAAAGCTGATATGGAGGCTGGGCCAGAGGAACGGTTGCTTGCCGTCCGTTTGGCGGCTCGATGGGGGCATCGTTCTGCGCTCCCCATGCTGCGCCAAGCGCTGCGGGACAGTGATTCACGTGTGGTGGAAGAGGCAGCAGCAGCGATCGCACCTTTTCGCTCTGCTCCAGCTGCTGTTTCGATCCGTCAGCCGGCTCGGCCACCTCGCAACGTTTCACGGATGCGGTAGATCGGCCTGCCCTGGCTTTCGTGATACGTGCGGATCAGCAGTTCTCCAAGGAGCCCGAAACAGAAGAGTTGAATTCCAGCGAGTCCAAGGACAACGGCCAGTGTGAGCAGAGGGCGGTTGGCGATGTCGCCACCCATCATTTTGATCGCCAGTAAGTAGGTGCTGGCAATCAAGCTGGCGGCAATCGCGAGCAAGCCCCCGAAGCCGAACACATACATCGGTCGGGTTAGGAACCGCTTCATGAACCAGACGGTGAGCAGATCCATCAACACCCGGAAGGTGCGGTCGATCCCGTACTTGCTGCTGCCGAACTGACGGGCACGGTGGTTCACCTTGACTTCGGTGATCCGTGCGCCTTCGATGAAGGCCAGGGCGGGAAGAAAGCGATGCAGCTCTCCATACAGCCGCATATCTGCCAGCACCTCCCGTCGATAGGCCTTCAGTGAGCAGCCGTAGTCATGAAGTCGCACGCCGGTCACCCGTCCGATCAAACGGTTGGCCATCCGGGAGGGCAATTTGCGTTGAAGCGCGGCGTCCTGGCGCTGATGGCGCCAGCCACTCACAAGGTCATATCCCTCTCGCAATTTGGCCAACAGCATTGGGATGTCGGCTGGATCGTTCTGAAGATCGCCATCCAGGCTGACGATGACCTCTCCACCAGCAACGTCAAACCCTGCTGCCATGGCTGCGGTCTGCCCATAGTTCTTGCGCAGCAGCACAGCCACTACTTCCGGTACGTCGCTGCTGACTTGTGCCAGCACCTCTGCGGTGCGGTCGCTGGATCCATCGTCGACAAGGACCAGTTCAAATGTCTCACCGGCTGGACGCAGTGCTGAGATGAGCTGGTTAACCAGATGGGGAAGGCTTTCCTCTTCGTTGTACAGCGGCACCACCACCGAGAGATTCAGAGGTGCACTCATGCCGGTCGCGCTGCGAGTCGCTCAACTTAAGCAGGGTCCCTGCCGATCCTGCTGACAGCGTCAGGAGAGATGGGATCCGTCATGGCAACGAACCACACGACCTGCGCTGCGAAATTCAGCTCGGTAATGGCAAGCGACCGGGTGTCGGTTGCGGCTGTGGAGACTGTCGATGCCGATTCCATTGCGCCCATGGGCCTGGCCTGAGCTGTGGCGATAGCGGCCATCGCCGAGATGAAGCCCCACATGGGTGCAACGCCGGCGTGTGCCGAAAAACAGCAGATCTCCCGGTTTCAGCAGGCTGTAATCGTCGGGGAGAGCAGCAATCGGTTGGCAGAACCGTTCTTGTTGGTAGGCGTCTCGTGGAATCCAAATGCCTTGGCTGGCGAAGGCCATTTGCATCAGGCCGGAACAATCCATGTCCGGCTCGGTGGTTCCGCCCCACAGATAGGTATTGGGCTGTTGCTGGGCGGTTTCGCTCCAGGCGAGCACGCCAGGCAGCTTCCGTTCAATTTCCGACTCGCTCAGCAGCGACGGGCTCCAGGGTGAGCATTGCTCAGCTCGCCCCAGGACAGCCTCAAGGTCCAACCAGCAGCGGTAACCATCCTCCAGCAGCTGCACGGCGATCCTGTTGCGCTGCTTCTCCAAGATGCGAAAGCGGCGTCCACGACAGGCCTGCGTGGTCAGATTCTCGCCATTAGGTCGCGCATAACCATTGACGTCCCCGCACAGCTGCCAGCTCGAACCTGCCTGAATCAGGTCTGGGGCCAGCAGGGTGCCTAACGTCGCCATGGCCCAATCGAATCGCTATGGCGTTCTACCGTCCCGATCCCGACATGGCGGCTCGGCTTGAGACGTCACTCGATGCGCTCGATGCAGACGGCCGTCCGGGGCTGCGCAACAGTTTGGCGATCACCTGGGTGCGGTACGCCGATGCTGCACCGGAGGCTGGTCAGGGCAGCGGCGCCTCCTGGAATCAGGACCGGATCCTCTATCCGGCCAGCGTGGTCAAACTGTTTTATGCCGTCGCCGTTGAGCAGTGGTTGCAGCGCGACCTGATCCCAGACGGTGATGAATTGCAGCGCGCCGTGCGCGACATGATCGCCGACTCCAGCAACGATGCCACTGGGCTCGTGGTTGATCTGCTCACGGGCACCACCAGCGGCCCTGCACTCCATGGCGATCGCTGGGAGCTCTGGACCCAGCAGCGTCGCTTGATCAATGCCTGGCTGAAGAGCTTGGCGTGGCCAGAGCTGGAGGCGGTGAATTGCTGTCAGAAGACCTGGGGAGATGGTCCCTATGGCCGGGAGAAAATCTTCTATGGAGCCGACAACAGCAACCGCAATGGCTTGTCCACCGTCGCGACAGCCCGGATGTTGGAGGCCGTCATGACCGGTGCGGTGGTGTCGCCGCCGGCATGTCGTCGGCTGCAAGGTCTGTTGCAGCGCTCGCTGGATCAGCAGCAGCGGCGTGCTGATCCTGAGAACCAGGTGGATGGGTTCCTCGGCGAGGGCTTACCCGAGGAAGCACAACTGTGGAGCAAGGCCGGCTGGATGAGTCAGGCCCGTCATGATGCGGCTTGGTTTAAGGCTCCCGATCAGCAGCCACCGACCTTGCTGGTGGTGTTCACAACGGGTCCTGATCGCGCCAGGGATGCATCCCTTTTGCCGGAGTTGGCACGGCAACTCAGCCAATTCACCAGCTCCGAGGAGCGGGTGAATTAAGCACATGAGCTTGGAACGGAGAGGGAGGGATTCGAACCCTCGACAGAAGTTGCCTCCTGTAACTCCTTAGCAGGGAGCCGCTTTCAACCACTCAGCCACCTCTCCAGCGGCGCACCCAGAGTACCAACTGCTGGGCAGTTGGTCAGACTTCCACGCGGGGCAGGCGTCGTTTGAAACCGCAGAGGATTTCCCAGGGAATCGAACCGCAGTGATCGCTCCAACGTTGAGGGCTCAATTCAAGGTCGCCGTCTCGACCAAGCAAGGTGACGATGTCGCCTTCTTTCAGTTCGGGTGCATCGGTGGCATCAATCAGAAGCTGGTCCATGGTGATGGCCCCCACCTGCGGGAGCAGGCGATTCCGATTTATGGCATGAATGTGCCCGCTGAGAGACCGCAGAACGCCATCGGCATAGCCCAGGCCCACCACCGCTAGTCGGGAGGGGCGCTGAGTGACGAAGCGATGGCCGTAGCTGACGCCTGTTCCGGCGGGGACTGCGCGGATGAGGCTGACCCGGGCACGTACGGCCAGGGCTGGTTGCAGGGGAATGACGTCGCTCAGGTGGGCAGCAGGGGCATGGCCGTACAAGGCCAGGCCGACGCGGACGAGGTCGTGGTGCAGCTCACGATTGAGCAAGGTTCCAGCGGAGTTGGCTAGATGGCGGGTGATGCTGTCGCCCTCTTGTGGCACGGCCGACAGCATGCTGACGAAGCGATCCTGCTGGATGCTTGTCAGGGAATCGTCGGGTTCGTCTGCACAGGCCAGATGGCTGTAGATACCCACCAGATTCAGATGTTCCAGGCTTTGAAGCCCCGCTGCGGTCTGATGACTGTCGCTGAGGGAGCAGCCCAGCCGGGCCATGCCGGTGTCGATCTTCAGCTGCACGTCGAAACGTCGACCACTGTCGGCTGCAAGGGCGTTGCACAGCTGGGCATCGCTGAGGCTGCTCAGGGTGGGCATCAATCGCCAGTGCAGACAGGTGTGTAGGTCGTCCGGTTCGTGGAGGTTGCTCAGCAACAGCACCGGTGCCTCCAGACCAGCCCGGCGCAGCTCGAGGCCTTCCTGGAGTGTGGCTACTCCAAGGCTGGTGGCTCCCCCCTGGAGTGCTGCTCGTGCCACGGTCTCGGCGCCATGGCCATAGCCATCGGCCTTCACAACCGCCATCAACTGGGTGCGAGGGCCAAGGTGATGGCAGAGAGCCCTGGTATTGGCCCGAATCGCTGCAGGTGAGACTTCCACCCAGGCGCGCTGACGTGGATTCAGCTCCGGAATCACAGGCGGTGCTCGGCGCTACCGAGACGGCTTAATGTGGCCGATAGCATGACGCTTATTGAGTGAGCTGGCATGGGCCAGGTTCTCGTTCTCAATGCGTCCTATGAGCCGCTCAATATCACCACCTGGAGGCGGGCGGTGGTGATGATGCTGAAGGGAAAGGCCGAAGGTCTGGAACATGACCCCTGTCGGCAACTTCGTCAGGGCACCCACCTGCCGACCGTGATTCGATTGCGTCAATACGTACGGGTGCCCTTCCGCCAGCTGCCCCTGACGCGTCGCAACGTGTTTCAGCGGGACAACCACACTTGCCAGTACTGCGGCAGTCGTGACGATCAGTTGTCGATCGACCATGTGATGCCACGAAGTCGTGGAGGCGGCGACACCTGGGAAAACGTGACAACAGCCTGCCTCAGCTGCAATGTGCGCAAGGGCAACCGCACGCCAAAGGAGGCTGCCATGCCTCTGAGCCATGTGCCGCGCCGTCCGGCCAGCAGCCTCAGTTTCGAGGCCCGACGTCAGATCCATTCAGGCCATCACCAGGAATGGGCGAAATACGTCATCGGTTCTTGAACGTCAGGCGTCGGTTTGTTCGCTCAGGGCTTCGAGTTTCTGACGTTGTTCTTCGGCGATGCAGGCACCGATCAGGTCCTCCAATTGGCCCTCCAGCACAGGCTCCAGCGTGAAGTTCCGGCCCAGCCGGTGATCGGTGGTTCGGTTGTCCTTGTAGTTGTACGTGCGGATTTTTTCGGAGCGGTCTCCACTGCCGACCTGAGCGCGTCGGTTGCTGCTTTCCCGTTCCGCAGCAGCAGCTTCTTCCCGCTCCAGCAATTTGGCCCGGAGGATGTCCAGGGCCCGTTCCCGGTTCTGTAACTGGGAGCGTTCCTGGGTGCAGAACACGCGGATGCCGGTGGGTTTGTGGAGGAGGTCCACTGCGGTTTCCACCTTGTTGACGTTCTGTCCCCCTGCACCACCCGAGCGGGCGGTGCTGATCTCCAGATCCTTTGGATCGAGCTGAACTTCCACCGCATCGGCTTCCGGCATCACTGCCACAGTGGCGGTGGAGGTGTGAACCCGCCCCTGGGATTCCGTAGCCGGGACGCGTTGAACCCGATGGACCCCCGCTTCAAATTTCAGTTGGCTGTACACGCTGTCGCCGCGTACCGAAAGGATCAGCTCTCGAAACCCTCCCAGGTCGGCCTCCGTGCAGCTCATCGGCTGCACCGCCCAGCCCACCTTCTGACTGTAACGCTCGTACATCCGAGCCAGATCACCGGCCCAGAGACAAGCCTCATCGCCTCCTGCACCGGCTCGAATTTCGAGCATCACACTGCGCTCATCGCGGGGATCCCGCGGTAGCAGAGCCAGGGTGAGTCGCTCCGTAAGCGTTGTGTGCTTTTCCTGGAGGCTGACCAGTTCAACCTGGGCCAGTTCCTCCATCGCGGCATCACCGCGGCTGTCTTTGAGCAGCTGACGCGCTGAATCCCGCTCGTTCTCGAGCTTTTTCAGTTCCTCAAAATCGAGCACAAGCGGCTCAAGCCTTGATCGCTCCCGCGCAATCGATTCGAGCCGCTTTGGGTCAGCGGCTACATCAGGATCAGCCAGCTGCCGCTCGAGGTTGCGGAAGCTGGCTGTGGCCGTTTCCAGCCGAGAAAACAACGTCGAGGCGTCCATGCCCCGTGCTCACCCTCAGGCCTTGGACTCGGCCTGGGCTGGTTCGGCACCTTTCTTTTTGGTGCCCATGCCGTACTTCTTCATGAAGCGGTCAACGCGTCCCTCGGTGTCGAGGATCTTTTGGGTGCCGGTGAAGAAGGGGTGGTTGCCGCTCCAGACGTCGACATGGATTTCCGGCTGGGTCGCACCAGTGGTCATGACCACTTCGCCGTTGCAGATCACCTTGGCGTCGGGATACCAGGTGGGGTGGATGTCGGGCTTTGGCATTGGTAAAAAATCAGCGCTTGGAGAACTGAGGAGCCTTACGGGCTTTCTTGAGACCGTACTTGCGACGTTCCTTGGCACGGGGGTCGCGGCTCAGGTGACCTTCCGTCTTGAGAGGCTTGCGGTTGTCAGCGGAAAGCTCACAGAGGGCGCGGGCTGCACCCTGCTTGATGGCGCCTGACTGACCTGTGAGTCCGCCGCCGTGAACATTCACCAGAATGTCGTATTCGCTAGTAAGACCAAGGGTCTCCAGGGGAGCTTTGACCGCTGCGATGTACGAGGGGTTGTAGTTCAGATAGTTGTCACCGGGACGACCATTGATCGTGATCGTTCCATTGCCGGGAACAAGGCGTACACGGGCGACTGAGGTCTTACGGCGACCGGTGCCCCAGTAAACGACGGAGTTGCTGCTCATTTGGCGGATGCGGAGGGGTTGAGCTGGAGAGGCTGGGGCTTCTGAGCCGCATGGGGATGCTCGGTGCCCTTGTAGACCTTGAGCTTGCGGAACATCTGGCGGCCCAGAGCGTTGTGAGGAAGCATTCCTTTGATGGCCTTCTCCACAATCCGCTCGGGGATCCGTTCCTGCAGAGCTTCAAAGGTTTCAACCTTCATGCCCCCGGGGCGTCCGGAGTGACGGCGGTACAGCTTTTGCTGGGGCTTTCTGCCGGTGACTTTGATTTTCTCGGCGTTCACAACGACGACAAAATCACCGGTGTCCAGATGGGGGGTGAAGCTGGGGTTGTTCTTGCCGCGAAGCACGGCGGCTACCTCAGTGGCCAGGCGGCCGAGGGTCTGATTCTCAGCGTCCACCACGTACCACTGGCGGTCGATCGAATCAATCGGGGGGAGAGAGGTCTTGTTCATCGCGCCGGCATGCCGGTTCGGTTATGTCCCGCCTGTTGCAGCGGAACTGGGCAAAGGGGGTCGGTCCAGAGCTGGACCTGACGGGGCTCAAAGATCGAGCTTACTCTTCAGCCCTCCAGCTCCTTCGAGTTGGGCAGCACTCCGAGTAGAGGCCCGTTTATCCCGGCGTTGAGGGTGGATCCGGAGGTGGATCGCTCTCAGCCAGAAAAAACCACGGCTGACAATCGTACCAGCCTGCTTTTGTGAAGACGGGCTCGGCATAGCCAGCACGCAGCAGGCAGAGGCCGGATGCGGGCGCTGACTCCTTCACCTCGTGGCGTCTTCGCTCTCGCCAACGATCCTCAAAGGCGGTAACGCTGAGACGGTGTTCGCCGACCGCCACCAACTGGGCCATCAACAGTCGCACCATGCCGTACAGGAAACCACTGGCCTGAATTTCGACCCGGAGAAGATCGCCATCACGCTCCACGAGAACCTCCTGCACCGTTGTTCGGGCATGGGCGCGACGGCTGCCTGCCTTCATGAAGGCACTGAAATCGTGCATGCCAAGCATCGTGTTCAGTGCATCCCGCATGCGGGACGCATTCAGTTTGTGCTGGTAGCGGTGCCAGCTCCAGGGGCTGAGAAACAAGTTGGGACGTCGTCCGTTGTAAATCGTGTACCTGTATCGCCGGTATGTGGCCGAATAACAGGCATGCCAATCGAGCGGACGGGCGACGGATTCGCGCACACGAATCGTGCTGGGGAGGCGTCCGTTCAAGGCGGGGGCCCATTTGCGAGCCGGGATCGGACCACTGCAGTCGAAATGCACGACCTGGCCTGCAGCATGAACACCGGCGTCAGTTCGGCCTGCAGCGAAGCTCTGCACAGGCCGATGCGGATCAAGCTGTGCGATGGCGTCCTCCAGCACGGCCTGAACGCTACGACCGTTGCGTTGACGCTGCCATCCACAAAACGAAGAACCCTCGTACTGAAGACTGAGCGCAATCCTCTGAAGGGACGGTGACTCAGGACCTGCAGACGAGGGTTCGAGGTTCAAACGTCAGGACTGACGTGAGGTGTGATCAGACCAGTTCAATAATGGCCATTTCGGCGTTATCACCACGACGGGGAACAGTCCGCGTGATACGGGTGTAACCACCTTTGCGATCGCTGTAGCGATTGGGGGCCTTGTCGAACAAAGCGTGGACAAGCTGCTTGTCGTAGATGTATCCCATGGCCCTGCGGCGGGAGGCGAGGCTTCCGTCCTTTGCCAGGGTGATCATGCGCTCGGCTTCGTCGCGAAGCGCCTTGGCCCGTGCCTTGGTGGTGGTGACCCGACCTTCCCGAATCAGCTGGGTGGTCAGGGCGCGCAGCATTGCCTTGCGCTGGTCAGCTGGGCGTCCCAGCTGAGGAACTCGGCATTGATGACGCATGGTTCTGTCGGTGACGAAGACGAAAAAGGACGTTCAGGCCGTGCTGCAGTTATGCAGAGGTGCGGCTCTGGGGGATGGAGATGCCGATGCGCTCGAGGGCTTCGATCACTTCATCAGCGGATTTAGAACCGAAGTTCTTGATCTCGAGCAGATCCTCATAGCTGAAGCCCATCAGATCAGACACGGAGTTGACCTGAGCGCGCTTGAGGCAGTTGTAGGCACGAACCGAAAGGTTCAACTCTTCCAGCGGAATCTGTGCTTCTGCCGAAGGCTCCGGCTCAGCAGGGACTTCCTCAACAAGAGTGACCGTGGCCAGCGGCTGGAACAGCTCGATCAGTTGATTGGCTGATTGAGCCAGGGCGTCGTCAGGGGTAATGGAACCGTCAGTGACGATCTCAATCCGAAGGCGCTCCCGTGCTGAGCCGCCTTCGGCAACGGCGGTTTCGTCGATGGTGAAGTTGACCCGGGTTACGGGCATGAACACAGCATCGATCTGGAGCAGATCAATCGCACTGGTTTCTTCGTTGTAACGATCAACCGGGCGATAGCCGACGCCGCGTTCCACATGAACTTCCAGCTCAAGGCTGTGTCCATCGGCCACAGTCGCGATCGGACGA
>Ga0189289_10344_pt1 | contig 24182 bp, 28 predicted proteins | sample UW106minimetaG_FD_130313 | JGI IMG/M metagenome (GOLD analysis project Ga0189289, IMG submission 130313) | Marine microbial communities from the Costa Rica Dome - UW106 mini metaG | ecosystem: Environmental > Aquatic > Marine > Oceanic > Photic zone | place: Costa Rica: the Eastern Pacific...
CCCCAAAGCAGAAGCTGGCGGGATCTATTGGAATAACAATGGCGGTGGCGGTGTTTTGTTTGATGCAGCTGACCACTGCCCAGCTTGAGATGAGTAATTCCAACTACAGCGAGTCCGGGGAATCAGGCCGATACTCCGTCCAATGGCAAACGGCTTGTGACCCCTGAGGAGCAGTACGTGAAATGTATGGATGCTGCCTATGCCGCTGCTGATAAAGAGACTTGCCACAAGATGATGCGAAAGGCAGAAGGTGTTCTGCGAGGGGAGTTTGGTGCTGAACAAGCAGCCGATGGTGCTGGAGAGGAAGCGTTCGCAGTCTGAAAGGACGATCCCCTTCTTGGTTCTAAAAGAACGAATTCAAATCTCGACCCTGTGTGGCCTTGCAGTTGTTGCTAGGCAGTGGTGGCGGTTTTAATTGATTTACTTTGAAAAGAGTCGTCAGCCTGTCAATGGGACTTCTGGTGAGTGCATTAATTGTGGCTCCCGCTCTTGCCCAAAAAGTTTCGAAGGAAAACGTAAGTGCAATCAACACCGCCAGGATTCGCGCTGAATCCATTAATGGTGGACTAAGCAACTACAGAGCAGCGAAATGTATGTACGCCACAGGCAAGGGAGGGGGCGACTGCTTGAAGAATGCCAGCGACGGCTTCTTGTTCGTCTTTGATGGTGGCGCTCCAGGCTGGCAAGAGGCAGGTGAGCCACCAACGGTTGAAACTGAAATCCTTATCTCTGATGACGGAGCTTCTGTCTTGGAGGTCGTTTACAACGGCGATCCGCGTTAACCGAGAACCACCACCACATGTAGTGGCCTGACCACAAAAAAGCCCGCTGCTGGAGCGGGCCGGGTGATGGGGGCATTCAGAATACCCCCAATAGCCGCTACATGCAGGGTCGCACTCTTTGGGAAGACAATCGTTATGCAACTACACCACAGCATTAAGTGACTTTGTAGAGCACCACATCTAGGGCATCTATGAGTACTATTCATCCAACGCATCAAGATTTGGTGCAGATAGCCGGGTGATGGGGATTGCTACGGCTTTGAGAACCACTCCACATCTGGGGTGGTTTTTTTGTCTGCACCGAGCGTTTTATACCGACCCTGAATTTTGGATCAAGGCGAGGCAGCCGCCGTTTGGTCAGCTGTTGAGCTGCACCCAATGACCTTGCGAATTTCAACCGCTCTCCATTGCGCCCCTTTGGTGCCAGTCAGCCTGGCCTCAGAAGTGCTGGCTCTGGTTTAGGGGCAACCCACTTGAGTCTGGTGGCAGGAGATGCGAGCGCTTCGATGTCGTTCCCTGCCGCCTTCCTCCATGACCTAATGCTTGGGAAGAGCTGCAGGGATCGACGAGCTGCACACGAGATTCCCGAAGCGGCTGAGTGGATGCACTGGCCGGTGGGTTGAAGAAGGTGGGGCGGTATCCCTACGCCCCGCACTCATGTTCAAGGCTTTGCCCTATGCACCGTGGCTTTTGCGCAGAAAAAAGCCCCGGTGTTCGATGCCGGGGCTACCGCCTCTCATGACGTGACTCAGGTCTAGCAGGTTGCGTAAGTATTTATGCGTACGGTTAATACGGTCTTCCGGCGCAAAGCCTTCGCTGACGAAGCGAGGGCGGGCATTGAAGTGGGCGATCAAGCTGGCAGCGCTCGGAGGGGGTGATGCTGAGGTCGCTACGAGGTGCACAAGGGGAAGGCAGCGGTCGTTGTTGCGATCCTCGATTAGATCCGACATGAAGCTCTGAGCAAAGCCATCTGGCAGAAAACGCTGCAGCACGGCTAGCGGCAACAGGAGATGGGCTGCGCTCGTGAAGCGGCTTCAAGTCACACTGGCGACATGGCAAATAAACCCTGGTTCCAAGCCAACATCCATGCTCCCGGCACAGGCTATGCGCTGTTGGTCATCGCGTTCTGCTTGCTGATGCAGACCATTCCATCGGCGATCTGCGTATTGATTCCAAGAAATGGATGGGATCCACCGCTGTCTCCAGAGAGGGTCAGATACTGCAAGGGCGGTTAATTGAGCGGCCTTTGAAGCGGGAATGTTCCGTTAACAAATCCAGAGCGGAACACTTCAGGCAGTCACGTTCAAGCCATGACCTGCGACGCCCGCTGTAGCCCTTATTGGGTTGACAAAGGGTGCATCATCAATATGTTCGCTGTGAACTTTTCCATGACAAGCGTCCGCGAGATGGTCAACCTCCATCTGCCAGTTGTGCTCAAGGTGATCAACAGTGCTGCATTGGTCGTCATCGCATTGTCTTCCCTCTGCGCGGCTGACTCTCTGAAAGAGATGGCAGGCGAGGGTGCTGCTTCAGCAGTGATTGTCGAGACGGACTGAACGTCTCAGTAAGAAAGGGGGCGTTTCGCTCGCCCCCTTGAAGGCCGTCGTGAGTCCTGCTTCTCAGGCTGAATCAGTCATTCAACTCATCTGTTGTCTAAGCCGCATCAGAGCAGATGGGATGAGTACCTAAAGAGAGGTAAAGCCTGGTTGCTTTTGTAGTAGTGCGCTACAGACTTCAAATTGTGCGGTGCAGAGACCGTGCGCTGGAGGGTCGGGGGTGGTGCCTCGGCCTTTTTCTTTGGTCGGCCTGCCGAGGTTGATCCAGAGTGCTCAACCAGGATTGAGTGGCATGGCACAACAAAGCCTGTTACTGCGCTGGGCCGAGTGATGTGTGACCACTTCTGTGGTCACGTCTGATCCATGCCTCAAGACTCCCTGCATTGCCCAGCTCCTGCTGGGAGAACTTGTCGCAGCACTACGCTCCAAGGATCTTTACAGCTTTAAGTGTTGGCTATGTGGCGGCATCCAAGACCTTGAGGAGTCAGTTGTGACCGAGCTGCTGTTTGGTTGGTATTTGGGGATAAGCCTTTAATCAGATCGAGGCATAAAGCTTCCTGGAAAAATCCTTGTCTCAGCTGATTTGACTGTCGGCGATGGCAAATTCACATAGCTCTTTCTTGTTTATCTTTTTTGGATGAGTGTTGAGCTTGCATTTGAAAATTTCCTGGTCTTCTTTGCTCCTAGAGACAAGTATTGCATCAGTCCGATGTGTCGCCAGAGGGGTATTTCCTTCGCTCGTTACCCGTCTGGAATGAAGGTTTTTTGTTGTTTTGACGTCGCCAGTTTTCGGGGGCTTGCTTTCGCTTTTAAATAGTCTTTGAGAAGGTATTCCTGGAGCGCATATAGACCAGATTCATTCCTGACTGCATCGCCGGGTCAATGCTATTTCGCGGTCAATGCTATGCCCTTTGTTTCGCCTCTTCGATAATCAAAACCGATCAGCGCTTGAACACGCCGTTGCAATCTCCAGGGGCGGGGTTCACAAAACAGTGACCCTCTGGTGACCAATATCCAAGGGCCGGAAACGAAAGGCCTTGGGCCCTTGCTTCGGCGTTGACAGCAGCAACGCCTCGGGCCTGGATCAGCACGTTTCCGTCGCCATCAACAAGGTCAAGGAAGTCATTTTCTTTGGTTTCCTCCGTCGGGTTGGCATGCCCATGAAGGGGAACAACCGCAACCACACAAGCAATCAGTAGGAAGCGCAGCATCGAACTTGAAAGGGAATAAAGGAGATCAGTTGCTGGTGACGACTACAGGTGTGCCCACCTTGATGCGGTTGTACACCTGAATCACGTCGGTGTTCAGCATGCGGATGCAGCCAAGGCTGACTGCGGCTCTTAATTTCACCCAGTTGGGCCATGCAGTGCCGTGGATGGCGTATTCGCCTGTCCCGATCTGCACGTAAGCCACGTAGCGCACTCCCACGGGGTTCTTCGGACCGGGAGCAATGACCTTGCCTTTCTTGTGATAGACGGGCTGCGGGTCCATTTTGGTGACCGAATAGCTTCCCGCTGGAGTCGGTGATTCCGGTGCGCCGATCGCCACGGGGTACTTGCCAATCACCTCGCCGTCATCAAGGAGGGTGAGATATCGGTCTTTGAGGCTGATCTGGATGGAGGTTTCGGCTTGCGCCGGAACCACGGCCATCGCGCCAAGGCCCAACGCCGCCGTCAGGAGGAGTGAACGAAGCTGCATCGGTTTGCGCAACAGGCGACCGCAGGCATTTTGACCTATTCGAAAGGGGCTAGCGTCATCTCGTCGCTTTGCCCGTGTCTGAACGATGACCCGCTGCTCCTCAATCAGCCGTGTCTTGGCCGCTGGGGCCGCTGCTGTTGTGTCTGCCCTCGCGTTCAACATGCCCTCCAGGGCTGGCTTCACGGCAGAGCAGCTGGCCGGTTTTGAAGTCACCCATCTGCGTGGTGTGGTCAATGCCGTGCTGCCGAAGCAGAAGGTGATCGAGGTGATCGATCCAGAAGGTCATAAGGAAATCGTCACGGTCGGAATTGACATGGCGCCGCTTCGCCTTCGCAAGGGAGATCGCGTGGATGTTTCCGTGTTGGACGGCCTGGTGGTTGATCTAGATCGCAGCAAAGAAACAACGCTGAGCTTCAATCGCGAAGACATCTACATGCCAATGGACATGGGTCCCTTGAAGAAAGGCATGCGGGTGGCCCTGGCTTCAGGTACAGCAAGGGTGTTGAAGGTGTCGGCGACCGACCGCAGCCTGAGCCTGATGGGACCGCTCGGCGGCATCCACAACCTGGATGTTGTGGTGCCCAGTGGCAGTGATCTCTTCCCTGCGCTTAAGGCAGGCGATCTGGTCGATTTTCGCTTGATTCAGCCCGTGGCCGTGGGCATTGATCGGGTCTCTTCACCCGCTCAAAAGGCAGGGTCGTCACAGAAACAACCCTTGTTGAGTGCCGTTCCTGCTCGCACCACCAGCTTGAAGGCCGAGCTGCTGGAGGCATTTGAGCTCTCGCAGGTGAAGGGAACGCTGTTGCAGTTCAAGCCTGGCCAGCAGGTGATGGAAGTGCAGAGCCCCTACGGGCACAACCTATTGATCACCATGGGTGGTGAGCTCAAAACAGCCGGTCTCAGCAACGGTGATGAGGTCATCATCGACATCCTCGACGGGCTGGTGGTGGATCTGCGCAAAAGCTCAGTGAATACCCTCACCTTCACACGCCAAGACGTGATCTTGTCTGAGGATTTCGGTGAGGTGCGCCAAGGCGCCCGGGTGGCGATGGCCACCGGCACCGCTGAAGTTGTGAAAATCTCCGAACAAGACCATGAACTCAGCCTGAGGGGGCCTTTCGGAGGGGTCCACAACCTTGATGTTCGCAATGGGCTCAATGGCGATCCGCTCGCCCAGCTCAAGGTGGGTGACTTCGTCAGTTTCCGTTCGATTCAACCCATTGCGATCGGGATTCGGCCGGCCCTCTGATTCAGCCCGCGTTATGGGAGGCGAGGGCACGCACCACATCGCCTCGGGTGATCACTCCGACGGGACGTTGGTTCCCATCTAGGACGAACAGGCGTTGCGTTCCCCGTTCATGGAGCTGGGATGCAGCCTTTGGGAGCGCTAGGTCGGTCCCACAGCTATGGGAGTCCTTGCGCATGAGATCGCTCACGCTCGTGCCGAGGACTTGGTGCACTTGCTTGTCCCAATTCAGGGGATTGCGCAGGTAGATCACGCTGTCCAGCAGCATGACGTAAGGGCCGGCATCAACGCCACTCTCCCGAACCATTAGATCCTGCTCTGTCAGTTCGCCGATCAGACGCCCTTCCGTATCCACCACCGGCAAGCCGCTGACGTGGTGGTCACTGATCATTTGGACGGCCTGCTGCAATGGGGTCTCGGGCGTGACAGTCAGAACGGGCTGCGTCATCACATCAGCCACCGTGAGCTGCAGGACCATGATCGGAGTTGAGCTATCCGCATTCTGAGCGTTGTCTCTGCCTTTGCGTTCGATCGCCAACGGACTCACCGTGGCGCGAGCGGTTGCCGGTCTACCTCTCGTTATCGCGTTGCAGCTGGGCTGGCAGGGCTGGGCCTGGTGGTTGCTGCTGCTGGCGGGTCTCAGTGATGCGGCCGATGGCTGGCTCGCGCGCCGCGCTGGGGGTGGAAGCAGCTGGGGAGCGCGTCTGGACCCCCTGACCGACAAAGTGCTGATCGCGGCTCCGTTGCTCTGGTTGGCGTCGTCCGCTGTGCTCCCTCTCTGGGCCGTCTGGTTGCTGCTTGCCCGTGAATTGTTGATCTCGGGATGGCGAGCCCAGGCCAGTGATGGGGCGCCTGCATCGTTGTCGGGAAAAGCCAAGACGATTCTTCAGTTCGTCAGCTTGCTGTTGATGCTCTGGCCCTCCGGCTGGATCGGTTCTCCCTGGCTGCCGAGCCTGGGCTGGTGGCTGTTCTGGCCATCCCTCGCCCTGGCTCTGAGTTCAGCTCTCGCTTACATCACTCCCCGATCAGCGCCACGTCAGAACTGAAGTCCGGCTCAGCGGTGGGGTTCAAGGCGTAGTCATTGGTGTAGCTGTCGGCCAGGCCCTTGGCCAGGTCAAAGCTTGGTTGCCAGGCCAGTTCGCGTTCGACCCGAGTGATGTCGGTGAGGAAGTGATTGAGCCGTAGAGGGAAGGCCTTTCGGGCCTTCGGGTCGAGCTCGCTGGGATTGAAACTGCGCAGGTCGAGGCCGTCGGGATCACGACCGCAAGCCACCGCTGCTGAGCGAATCAGGCCCCGGAAGGTGATGCCCTGTTTACCGGAACAGTTGTAGATGCGGTTGGCTGCAGCATCCACCTCGATGCAACGGGCCATCGCTTCAGCCAGATCCTCTACATGGCCCAGTTGGGTGATGGTGCTGCCGTCGCCGGGGAGCGGAATCGGTCGGTTGTGAACGATGCGGTCGAAGAACCAGCGTTCGACGGGGTTGTAGTTGCCAGGGCCGTAGATGTAGGTCGGCCGGAAGCTGGTGAAGGCAATGCCTTCACGCCGCAGCCAGGCTTCGGTGTCGGCCTTGCCGGCATGACGGCTCTGCGGGTCGGTGGGGCTGGACTCATCCAAGGGCCACTGATCGGAGTCGGCATAGACCCCGGCCGAACTCACGTAAACGAAGCGATGGCCTGGGGCCCCGGTGATGTCCACAACCCGGCTGCTGTCTTCTTGCTTACGGCCGGAACTGTCGACGATCACATCGAAGCTGCGGCCCTGAAGCGCGCTCAGTCCTTCATCGCTGCTGCGGTCGCCACGGAGGTGTTCCACCCCGGTGGGGACAGGGTTCTTGCCGCGGGTGAACAGGGTGAGTTCATGACCCTGGGCCTGCAGGCGGGCCACCAGGGGCCTGCCCACGAAGCGGGTTCCCCCCATCACCAGGATCTTCATGCACTTGGGCCCGAAAAGCGCAGCCATTGAAGCGTGGCGCTGCAGGATGGTGGGTCTCTGGTCCGACCCCGATGGAGATCATCCCCGCCATTGATTTGCTCGATGGAGCCTGCGTCCGGCTTCACCAAGGGGATTACGACCAAGTGACGCGCTTCAGTGAGGATCCCGTCGCTCAGGCCCTCAGCTGGCAGAGCCAGGGGGCGACACGGCTGCACCTGGTGGATCTCGATGGAGCCAAACGGGGTGAGCCGATCAATGACGCAGCGGTGCGGGCCATCACCGCCGCCCTCGACATTCCTGTTCAGCTCGGTGGTGGCGTGCGCTCACTCGAACGCGCCGAAGAGTTGATCGCCTGTGGCCTGGACCGGGTGATCCTCGGTACGGTGGCCATCGAACAGCCGGAGTTGGTCCAGGAGTTGGCCCAACGCCATCCCGGCCGCATCGTGGTGGGCATCGATGCCAACGACGGCCGGGTGGCGACCCGGGGATGGATCGAGCAGAGCGATGTTCTGGCCACCGATCTGGCCCAACAGTTCAGTGCTGCCGGCATTGCTGCGATCATCACCACCGACATCGCCACCGATGGAACCCTCGCCGGCCCCAACCTGGATGCCTTGAGAACCATGGCGCAATGCAGTGCTGTTCCTGTGATCGCTTCGGGTGGCATCGGTTGCATGGCTGACCTCCTGGCGCTCTTGCCGCTCGAGCCCCTCGGTGTTTCCGGGGTAATCGTTGGGCGGGCTTTGTATGACGGCCGTGTCGCCCTAGGCGAGGCCATCGCTGCGATCGGTGCTGCCAGGCTTCAGGACGTCACCGCAGTGGCTGCAGACATCGCCTGAGCTGGTCTTGGGCCTTATGGTTGATGGAGCAGGCACCTTTTGTGGTAAGAGCAGCCGCCACTCAGACCAGCACGCTGTCCCCTCCGGGCAGCTTGCAGCAGGTGTTTGAGCAATGCCGACGGCTGGGAATGCGTCTCAGCCGCCAAAGACGCATGGTGCTGGACCTGCTCTGGAGTGAAAAAAGCCACCTCAGTGCTCGAGATATTTTTGAACAACTGAATCTGAGGGGCCGCAGCATCGGCCATACTTCGGTGTATCAGAACCTCGAAGCTCTCCAGTCGGCGGGAGTGATCGAGTGTCTGGATCGTGCGAGTGGTCGCTTGTACGGCTACAGGAGCGATCCCCACAGCCATCTCACCTGTTTGGACAGCGGTTCGATCGAAGATATCGATGTCGTTCTTCCGCCGGATTTGTTACGTCAGATCGAACAGCGCACCGGCTTTCATATTGAGTCGTACACGCTGCAATTGAACGGCAGGCGCGCACTGGAGGATTGAGCAGAAGCTCGTTACCTTGAGCCCAACTGCTTGGGTTCAGCGCTTGGCCTCTCCTTCACCGGTGCGGATGTTGCTGCTCGCTCCGGATCTGCTCGGAGAGTCGCTGGCGCTAAAACTCACGTCCGCCCATGACGATTGGGAGGTTGTTCTTCGCCCAGAGCGACTGAAGGGGTCTCCGGCCTTGGTGATTTGGTCGATCGACCGCGTGGCCTCGTTGGCGGCGATTCAACAGGAGCTGTTCGCATTGCAGGAGCGCTGGCAACCCGCCCCGGTTCTGCTGCTGTTGCCGAGCGAGATCCGGTTGTCGCGGGAGCAGCTGCTGGGTCTGCCAGCGGCCGGCTTGCTTCAAAATGCCGATTCTCAGACCCTGCAGAACTCGATTGAAATCCTGCTGCAGGGGGGACGGGATATTCGTCTTGAGGCCCCTTCGGAGGGGAGGCGCCAAGACCAGACCATGGGCCTTGGGCAGTGGCTGTTGGTGAGTGGGTTGCAGCAGGTGAGCCGCGAGCTCGAGTTGGTGGAAGCCATGCTGAATCCGCCCCCGCAGCAGGCGTTGCTCTTCGCGCTGCTGATGGGTCGTCGTCGCGAACTTCAGTTCGCCAAAGGGCTTCTGCTCTGGCTCTGGGGGCCACTCCAGCTCGGTCTCGAGGATGCAGAACCCCTGACCTCAACTGCGTCATCTCCCCCTGGATCACCGACGACCACGGCGATCAGTCTCAGAGAACGCAATGCCGTTGCTGTCTGGGATGCCATCCGCGACCGCATTGATGGCTCGGTTCAGGCTGGACTGACCAATTCCACCGGTCGTCTTCTAGCGATTGAGGGATTGCACCCGGAGCGGCGCCGGGAGTTGCTGCTGGCCTTGCTGCAACAGCTCGATCAGGTTTTGCAGCGTCTGCGCACCCGCCAGGACGGTAAGGCGGTGGCGCAGGCCTGGGATGCCCTGCAGCCGGAGTTACGCCAGCAAGCGCTAACCGCCCTGGCAGGCAGCTATGTCCAGATCCCCTGCAATGGGGAGCTGCAACCGGTCGTGGCGTCACTGCTGAGCCGTGCTGATCTCACCGGGGAGGATGGAGAGATGCCGGATCCAATGGGGATGCTGGCTCCTCTGGTGGCAGATCAACCGATGCTGGTGAACGGGTTGCTGCTGCCGGCGGATGACCCCAGGGCATTCCTGCAGCTCGAAACGCTGGTTAGCAATTGGCTGGTCAGAACGGCTGAACTGATTGGGGCAGAACTCCTCGATGCTTGTGGTGACTGGCCTGAGCTGCGTCGTTATCTCCTGCGCGATCCCCTCCTGGCGACACGAGAACTGGATCGCCTCAGAAATCGCTTGAACACCCAGCTGCGTTGGGCCGACTGGGTCGAGCGCCCGATCCAGCTCTATGAGAGTCAGCGCACCTTGTTTCAGCTTCGGGCTGGTCGCATCGAACCTCTTCTGCTGACCGAACCCCGTGACAACGAGTTGAATCAGCTCGGTTGGTGGCAGCGACAGGTGGCGTTGCTGTTGGAGGCCAGGGATGCCCTCGCACCGCAGGTGCAGGCCGTGGTGCGTCGAATTGGCGATCTTGCCGTGATCCTTCTAACCCAGGTGCTGGGCCGGGCCATCGGACTTGTTGGGCGTGGCATTGCCCAGGGAATGGGTCGCAGCCTCGGCCGCAGTTAGGGCTCCGGGTCCACAATGGCGATCCGCTGCTTCGGCTTGATGCTTGCTTTGGTGCGCTGTCTGATCACCGTGTCGATCGCGCTGCTGCTCCATGTCGCCCCAGCGTCCGCTGTGTTGAACAGCGACAGCTACGACGGCAACATCTATGCCCTTTATGCCGGCAACGGCTCTTTGGTTCCTCCTCCCAACACCCTGGAGGACTCCCTCGCGGAGGGACGGACAGCTGTGATCGTTTATTACCTCGACGACAGCGCCGTCAGCAAACGCTTCGCCCCGGTGGTGTCGGAGCTGCAACGGCTTTGGGGACGCAACATCGATTTGCTGCCTCTCCCCACCGACCCGCTTCAGGGACGAGAAGCGCTGGGGGCGGGTGACCCCGCCACCTACTGGTCCGGAGCCATTCCTCAAGTGGTTGTGATTGGCACGGATGGCCGGGTTGTCTTCGATCAGAACGGCCAGGTCCCTCTGGGTGTGATCAATAAAGCCATCAGCGCATCCACCGGCCTTCCGGCTCCTGATTTGGGCCGGATTGATCAGGAAGGCAGTTTCAACGAAGTGAACATTGAAGTCACGGCGAACTGAGACGCCCACAGCCACGCCGCCTACGCTGCCGCCCAGTTGTCCCGGTCGTTGAGCCGGATCCGCTGTGTCGCTGCTGTTTGCTCCGCTTGGCCTTGGACTTGTTGTGGCCTGGCTTGAGCTCCGTCATCGTCTCCGGCCAGCGTCTCCGTTGCGGATGACTCCCCTGGACTGGCGCGTGGACGAACTGGGCGGCCGTCTCCGCGTTGAAGGTGTGCTGGAGATCAGCAACCCCCATCCACGCATGGAGGTTTTTGTGCCGGAACTGCGGGTCGAACCCGTGCTTCTGGGCTCGTCAGACCCCGCCTGTCTGGAGGTCAAAACGCGGATCATTGCTGACCATCCCGATGAGGAAACCCGGGCAGATGGCTACTGGCCGGCTTATATCGTCAAGGGCCGTAAGAGCACACGCGCCAAGGTCTCGATCGAGATCACCGGTCCTTCTCCCACCGCTCGGGTCGACAGCCTCTGGGTTGATGCTCACTGGCTGAATTACGGACCATTTGGTCGGTTGCAGCGCCGTCAGGGTGTGCTGGTTCCACTTCGGCGTCCTGAACCACTGCAGCCCGATCAAGCCCGCTTCAGAGAAGGAGAGGGGTGCCGTGTACTGCCGCTTCGAACCCACTTGCTCGGTCCGCTGGATGATGCCATTGCGGTCTTGCGCACCTATGCCGCTGACCTGATTCAGCCCGGTGACATCCTCACCATCGGTGAGACCCCCGTTGCGGTGATCCAGGGGCGCTACCGCCATCCCAGTGAAGTCGAGCCTGGAATGGTCGCGCGTCTGGCTTGCCGGGTGTTCCACCCCACCAGCAGCCTGGCGACAGCTTGCGGGATGCAGGCGTTGATCGATCTGGTGGGGCCGACCCGGGTTCTTGCTGCCTTGCTGGGGGGGCTGTTGATGAAGCTGGTTGGTATTTCCGGAGGGTTCTATCGCCTTGCTGGTGATCAGGCCCGTTTGATTGATGACATCACAGGAACCACGCCCCCTTATGACCAAACCATTGTTCTCGGTCCATCCCGTGCCGAGCAGTTCTGTCGTGATGCCTCTGCCGAACTCGGTGTTGACGTCGCCATCGTGGACGTCAACGATCTCGGCCGCGTGAAGGTTCTGGCCTCCAGTCCCGGTTGTGACGAGGGATTGCTGGGGAGGGCCCTGCGTCCCAATCCCGCTGGCAATGCCAATGAGCGCACCCCACTGGTGTTGGTGCGGCCAGGGCTGGAATGAGCGATACATTGTGATCAGTTGGGGTTGGAGGGTGTCCGGTGACAGAGCCCAAGACAACCTCAATTCGCATTGAGCCCCTTAATCCGGCCCATCTGGCGCGGTGGGTTCAAGATGCGCCGGTTGAGCAGCTGTCGCGTTTTCAGGGCTTTTTGATCGGTGAATGGCTCTCTTCAGTGGAGCAGCGCTTCCCTGATCTGCTCCCCAGTCGCTCGCCGCGTTGCTTGCTGGCCCTCGATGGTGACCGACCAGTGGCCAGCGTTGTTGCCCGGCCGTTCAACCGTCGTGGCAGCTGCTGGATCCTCCAATTGCCGGAGCTGCTTGGCCCGGTTGATGATCACAGTCATCGCATGGTTCAGCAGGCCCTGCTTCAGCAGGCCCTGCACTCCTGGACGGCCCAGATCTGCAGTTGGGTGATCCGATGCCCTGCAACGGATGCCGAGGCCATCGCTCTGTTGCGGGAACTCGGCTTTCAACCGCTTCGCCCCTACCAGTGCTGGCATCCACCGAGCACAGATGCTGAACTGAAGAGCACCGACCAGTTTCCCGCTGGTCTGCGCTGGGCCGCTCTCAACCGTCGCACAGCCCAGTTGCTTTGGCCCATTGAGCAGGGCGGCAGCTACAGCCATCTCCGACAGATCACAGACCGTCATTGGCTAGATCTGTTGGATCGGCATGGGCCAGGGTGCGGCGTGCTTATGGCCGGAGACGCTGTTCTGGCGGGCTGCATTCGACTCCCCGATGCAGGAGAGGCCGGTCTTGTGGAGCTGATGCGGGACATTGCCTGGGATCCACGGCTGGATCAGGCCCTGCCCAGCGTCTTGAAGGGAATCCTTCAACGCGGCCGCCCCAGTGGGCTGCTCACGGCTTTTGACGATGCACCCCTCAGCAAGATTCTGGAGGCAGAGGGTTGGACCCGCGGTGATGAGCAGCTGTTGCTGGGACGCAGCATGTGGCGTCGTCAGTCACCCCAGCGCAACCTGCAGCTGACGCGATCGCTGGATCAGGTGCTGGGTCGTCTGCGGCCCCAGGGCACACCCCTTCCCACACCAAGCCTTGGCGATCGGCGTTGATGCGGCCGCGACCCTGTTCGATCCTCAGCCTGGATGTGGGCCGGCGGCGCATCGGTCTGGCCGGTTGCGATGCTCTCGGCATCAGCGTGACGCCCCTCACTGCCCTGCGTCGAGGTCGGTTTGATGCCGATCTGAGTGTTCTGCGTGCCCACTGCCGTGAACGTTCGGTGCAGGGCCTCGTGGTCGGATTGCCCCTGGATGCTGCGGGCCAGCCCACGGCCCAGGCGGAACACTGTCGGCGCTACGGCCTCCGACTGGCCACTGCCCTTGACCTGCCCCTGGCTTGGGTGAATGAGCACAGCAGCACCTGGGCGGCCGGGGAACAATTCGGGCTGACGGGGGACCGCAGCGGACGTCTGGACAGTGCTGCCGCTGCCCTGCTGCTGGAGCAATGGCTGGCGGAGGGTCCGGAGCTCAAACCGGCCCAACAGAGTGCTTCAAGGTCGGGCGCCGGGGCGGCCGATGGTGGATCCTGAGCCCAGTCAGAGTCGCGTCGATGTCTGAGTCGGGACCCGGAAAGAGCAGCGATCACCCCACCCTGCTGGTCCGCGATCGCGAGGGCCATGACCTGCTTTGTTTCCTGGAACATCTGATTCCCCTCGAGGGGCAGGACTACGCCTTGCTGTCACCGGTTGACACGCCGGTTTCCCTGTTTCGGCTCAATGACGATGCTGAGCCGGTGCCGATCACGGAAGTCGCCAGCAGTGAGCCGATTCTTTCGGTGGCTGATGTGGTGCTCCAGGAGCACGACCTTGTCTTGGTGCGATCGGCGATCACCCTCACGGTGAGTGGTGAATTGGATGAGCCGGATCAAGATGATCTCGATGAGCTGGAAGAGGACGACGACGTTGACGAGGACGCCGAGACCTTTGAGCTGTTGGTGAGCTTCATGGTCGAAGCGGAGGAATACGGCCTCTACATTCCGCTCGACCCGTTCCTCGTTCTGGTGCGGATGGTGGACGGCCAGGCGGTGCTGCTGAGCGACGATGAGCTGGACCGTGTTCAACCTTTGATTGAGGCGGAACTGGAGGAGCGTGAATGGCCGGATTAACGGGACAGCACTGGTTGACTCCTGATTGGGATCCACGGCTCACCATTGCCCAGCTCTCGCTGCCCCACCTCACTGCCCATGGTCTGCGGGCCGCGGTTATTGACGTTGACCGCACCCTTCTGCCCGGTCGTGATGTGACCCTGCCCGGCCCGGTCCACGACTGGTTGGTCGATGCAGGCCGCCGCATGCAATTGCACCTGTTCAGTAACAACCCCTCCCGCGATCGGATCGCCGCAGTGGCCGATCAGCTGGGGGTCAGCTTCACCTCCGGGGCTGGAAAGCCACGCCGTGGAGCACTGCGCTTCGTTGTTCGCGATCTCGCGGTGCCACCGACCGCGATCGCAATGATCGGTGACCGTCTGTTTACAGATGTGCTCTGCGGCAACCGCATGGGGCTCTACACGGTGTTGGTCCGACCCGTTCGGGATGACGGCAAGCCCTGTCGCCATGATCGTGTACAGCGGCTTGAACGCGCCTTGGCGCGCTGGATGGGGGCGCCTTCAGCATGACCCTGTGGGTCGTGAAAATCGGCACCAGCCTCCTGAGGGGTGAGACCGCTGCAACCATTGAGGGCTACGCCCGTTGCTTCGCAGCGGCCATGGCCCGTGGGGATCAAGTGGTGCTGGTCACCAGTGGTGCCGTCGGGCTGGGATGCCAGAAGCTGGCCAAGTCCAGCCGACCGGACACAGTTGTGGCCCTGCAGGCTGCTGCGGCCATCGGCCAGGGCGTGCTGATGGCTCTCTATGAACGCGCCATGGCCCGTCATGGTTGTTCGGTGGCGCAGGTGCTGCTGACCCGCTCCGATCTGGTCGATCGACGTCGTTATCAGAATGCTTCGGGCACCTTGAGGCAGTTGCTGAGCTGGGGGGTGCTGCCGGTGATCAACGAGAACGATGCCTTGTCGACGGCGGAGTTGCGTTTCGGCGATAACGACACCTTGTCGGCCTTGGTCGCCGCAGCCGTTGAAGCGCAGCAACTCATCTTGCTGACGGATGTTGATCGGCTGTACTCATCGGATCCCCGGGTCGATGCCGACGCCGAGCCGATCTCGGATGTTCGCCACCCCAGGGATTTGGACCAATTGGAACAGGGGGCTGGGGATGGTGGTCGCTGGGGCACTGGGGGCATGACGACCAAGCTGGCGGCAGCCCGAATCGCCACCGCCAGTGGCATCACGGTGCAGCTCGCCGATGGCCGCAATCCTTCCCGCTTGGAGGCCTTGCTGCAGGGGGAACGAGGTGGAACGGTGTTCCATCCCCACCCCGAACCCCTGGGCAATCGACGCAGTTGGCTGGCCCACGTGCTCCGGCCTGAGGGTGAAATCCAGCTGGATGCGGGGGCTTGCGACGCTCTGAAAAACCGTGGCGCGTCCCTGCTGCTCGTGGGTGTGACGGCGGTGCGTGGCCACTTCGCTGCCAATCAGCCTGTTCAGTTGCTTGACCCCAATGGTGTGGACGTGGGCCGTGGCCTTTGCTCGATGGACAGCGACCAGCTGCGGGCCGCCATGAACGCCGTATCTCCGGGTGAGGCTTCCCCGGTGGTGGTGCATCGCGATGTTCTGGTGTTACGCGGTCGTTAGCCACGTCTACGATCCGCGCGACTGTCGTGGCGGCCATGCGTTTCAGCACCCTGATCAAGGTTCTGCAGACCGGTGATGCAGGCTTGCGCTGGAGCCAACCCGGATTGGATCCATGGCTGGAGGGTGCCGCTTCTCTCGACCAGGCCTCGTCCTCGCAACTCAGCTTCCTGGAGAAGGGCAACGCCTTAACTGCTGCGCTTGGCGCCAGTGGAGCGGGCGCTCTCTTGCTGCCCGACCAACAGGACCTGATTGATCTTGCTTCGGAGCATGGCATTGCCTTTGCCGTCTTCGCTGACCCCCGTCTGGCCTTTGCTGAAGCCCTCGACCAGTTGCATCCCCGTCGCCGGCCGTTGGCGGAGATTCATCCCTCGGCGGTCATTGATGAACGGGCGGTGGTGGGGCCAGGTAGTGCTGTAGGGCCGCGGGTCTGCATCGGCGAGGGGAGTCGTGTCGGCTCCGATTGCATCCTTCATCCCGGGGTTGTGATCTACGACGATGTGGTGGTGGGTGATGGCTGTGAGCTGCACGCCAATGCGGTGCTGCACCCTGGGAGCCGTCTCGGAAAGAGATGCGTGGTGAATTCCAACGCCGTTGTCGGGTCCGAGGGCTTCGGCTTCGTGCCGACGGCGAAGGGATGGCGAAAAATGCCGCAGACCGGTCAGGTGGTTCTTGAGGATGGCGTTGAGGTGGGTTGTGGAAGCACCATCGACCGTCCATCGGTGGGGGAGACCCGGATTGGTGCCGGCACCAAGATCGACAACCTCGTCCAGATCGGCCACGGCGTCACGACAGGACCTGGCTGTGCCTTCGCCTCCCAGGTTGGAATTGCTGGAGGAGCCCGGATCGGTCAGGGAGTGATCCTGGCGGGCCAGGTGGGTGTCGCCAATCGAGCCGTGGTGGGCGACCGTGCCATTGCCAGCTCCAAGAGCGGCATCCACGGTGAGGTGGCCCCCGGTGAGGTGGTGAGCGGTTACCCCGCGATTCCGAATCGTCTCTGGTTGCGTTGCTCTGCCGCCTTCAGCAAGCTGCCGGAGATGGCGAAGACCTTGCGCGAGCTCAAACGCGACTCCCCTCAGTAACCTCAGCGGTCGACCTGCCGCACCGCACCGTCATGGCTCAGCACCGCGTTGTTCTTCTGCCAGGTGATGGGATCGGCCCGGAGATCACCGCTGTCGCCCGACAGCTGCTGGAGGTCGTCAGTGAGCGCCATGGCTTTGCCCTGAGCTTCGAGGAACAGCCCATCGGCGGCAGCGCCATTGATGCCACCGGTGAGCCACTTCCCGCCAGCACCCTGGACGCCTGCCGGTCAGCGGATGCTGTCTTGCTGGCAGCCATCGGCAGCCCTCGTTTCGACAGTCTTCCCCGCGAAAAGCGTCCGGAAACCGGTCTGCTCGGTTTGCGATCCGGCATGGAGCTGTTCGCCAATCTTCGCCCGGTCAAAATTGTTCCGGCCCTCATTGATGCCAGCAGCCTCAAGCGGGAGGTGATTGAGGGTGTGGATCTGATGGTGGTGCGTGAACTCACTGGTGGGATTTACTTCGGTCAGCCCAAGGGACGCATCGAGACCGAGGGAGAAGAGCGTGGCTTCAACACCATGACCTATTCCGCCTCGGAAGTGGATCGGATCGCAAAGGTGGCCTTTGAGATCGCCCAGGAGCGGCGTGGACGGCTGTGCTCGGTGGACAAGGCGAACGTTCTCGACGTGAGCCAGCTCTGGCGTGATCGTGTGGATGCCCTGGCGCCCGCTTACGCCAGTGTTGATGTGAGCCACATTTACGTGGACAACGCAGCGATGCAGTTAGTGCGTGATCCCCGTCAGTTCGATGTGCTGCTCACGGGAAACCTCTTCGGCGACATTCTCAGCGACGAGGCGGCGATGCTCACCGGCTCGATCGGCATGCTGCCTTCGGCCTCCCTCGGCAGCGCAGGGCCTGGACTGTTTGAGCCTGTGCACGGTTCGGCCCCGGATATCGCTGGTCAGGACAAGGCCAATCCGATGGCCATGGTGCTCTCGGCGGCGATGATGCTGCGCACTGGTTTGAAGCAGAGTGCTGCTGCCGATGATCTCGAAGCCGCTGTTGATGCCGTTCTGGCCGGCGGATTCCGTACCGGTGATTTGATGGCAGAAGGCTGCACACAACTGGGTTGTCGCGCAATGGGTGAGGAATTGCTCAAAGCTCTTTGAACTTCGGATTGGTGTAATTGGGCCCTGATCTGGCAAGATCGCCGGGCCTCTAGTCCCCGCGTCGATGTCGAAGCGTCATCCGGTTGTCGCTGTTACCGGTTCTTCCGGAGCTGGAACCAGCACCGTCAAGCGCGCCTTCGAGCACATCTTTGCGAGGGAGGGCATTACCCCTGCAGTGGTGGAAGGCGACAGCTACCACCGCTACGAGCGGATGCCCATGAAAAAGGCCATGGCGGATGCCCTGGCCAAGGGTGAAAACTTCTCTCATTTCGGCCCTGAGGCCAACTTGTTCGACAAGCTTGAGGAGCTATTCCGCACCTATGGCGAGACCGGTGCCGGTCAGAAGCGGTACTACCTCCACAGCCCCGAAGAAGCTGCCGAACACAACGCCCGTCTCGGCGTCAACCTTGAGCCGGGTCAGTTCACGCCTTGGGAAGACATCCCCTCAGGCACTGATGTGTTGTTCTACGAAGGCCTTCACGGTGGCGTGAAGGGAGAGGGATACGACGTCTCGGCCCTGGCTGATCTGCTGGTGGGTGTTGTGCCGATCACCAACCTCGAGTGGATTCAGAAGATCCATCGTGACAATGCTGAGCGCGGCTATTCCGCTGAAGCGATCGTTGACACGATCCTGCGCCGGATGCCGGATTACATCAACCACATCTGCCCCCAGTTCAGTCAGACCGACATCAACTTCCAGAGGGTTCCCACGGTCGACACCTCCAACCCCTTCATCTGCCGGAATATCCCGACGCCTGATGAAAGCTTCGTGATCATTCACTTCCGCAAGGGTGCTCGCGAGAAGTGGGGAATCGACTTCGGCTATCTGCTGAGCATGATCCACGATTCCTTCATGTCCAGCCCCACCAGCATCGTGGTGAACGGCGGCAAGATGGGCTTTGCAATGGAACTGATTCTCACTCCGATCATTCACCGCATGATCGAGGAGAAGAAGAAGGTCAGCTGATCGCTTCTCGATACAACATTCATCTCTACAATGAGTCCATCTGAGTGATCAGGTGGGCTCTATTTCTTTGTCAACGCCCTCCTTCGAAATTCGTGGAGCTTCGGGTGTGCCGTCGGCTCCACGCTGGGATCGCATTGACAGCCGTTCGCTGATTGCTCAAGCCCGTCGGGTCTACTTCGCTTATCTCTCCAATACGCCTGCGGGGCATGAGCCTCTTGGGGTTGTTGTTGATGCGCAGCAGCCCGACGGTCGGGTGGTCTTCGAGACGCCCGTCCTGCTGCCGGATGAAGAGTTCATCGCGATCGATCTGATCCGTGGCCGCACGAGCCGTGGCCGGACCCGATGGAAGGGTTGATCTTGCTTTGGATCGCTCTGCTTGGCGCCTGCGTCGGCAGCTTCACCAACGTGGTGGTGTGGCGCTTGCCCCGTCAGGAATCGGTGGTGTTTCCTGGCAGCCACTGCCCCAAATGTGGCCATTCCATCCGCTGGTATGACAATCTCCCGGTGCTCGGTTGGCTTCTGCTGAGAGGGCGCTGTCGCGACTGTCATGCCCGGATTAGCTGGCGCTATCCAGCGGTGGAGGCCCTGAGTGCCGGCTTGTGGATGACAGCTGTATTGGTGTGGCCTGGTGCTGGTGCCGGGCTCCCCGATCTCTGGCTCCCCTGGGCTGGTCTGCCTCTGATCGCCCTGCTGCTGCCTCTGGTGTTGATCGATCTGGACCACCTTTGGTTGCCGGAGCCCCTGTGTCGCTGGGGTGTGGTGCTGGGGTTGTTCGTCAGCAGCGTTGCTGGGGTCTCCGTTCTTGCAACCCATCTGATCGCAGCTGTACTGGCATTGCTGCTGTTGGAAGGTCTCAGTGCCCTGGCCGAACGGCTTTTGGGCCAACCTGCGCTGGGCCTGGGTGATGCCAAGTTGGCTGCGCTGGGTGGGGCATGGCTGGGACTTGGGGGTATCGCAGCCGCGATGGCCATTGCGATTGCGGCGGGTGCCGCTGTTGGGGGTGCAGCTCGTTTGAGTGGGCATCTTGGCCCTAGGGAACCCTTCCCCTTCGGTCCGTTTATTGCTCTCGGCATCTGGTTGGTCTGGCTGACGGGCCCGCTGTGGTGGTGGAGCGAATGGGTGATGCTGCTGGGTGGCTGAACCGATCAGGGCTCAAGCTCCCGCGCTACTTCCCTGGGAATCAAAGGCTCGGCCTGCTTTCACATTGGCCAGCAGCGTTCCATCGAGGAATTGTTGATCCAGAAGAATCAGCGCTGCGCTGTTCGAATCGGCCAGGCGCAACCGTTTGATCACAAAACGAGCTTCTGATTCTTCCTGTAGTTGTTCTTCGATAAACCAATCCAGCATGGCTGTCGCGGTGCGATCTCCTTGCTTCTCTGAGAGGTTGTAGATGTCGTTGATCGAGCGTGTGACGTCTTTCTCCATGCTGTAAACCATGTCGAAGAGTGCTTCAACGGAATCCCAATCCCTTTGCGGTGACTTAATCGTCGGCAATTGGACCTCGCAATCACTGTCCACCAGATACGAGATCAGCTTGGAGGCATGTCCACGCTCTTCAACGCTTTTGTTCAGCATGTAGCTGGAAAAACCGATCAGATCTTTTTCCCGCAGCCAGATCGACATGGCCAGGTAAGTGTGGCTGGCTTGGAATTCAAGGGATAAGTGGGTATTGATGGCAGCTGTGTGGGAGCTCATGCCTGACGTTGCTCAATCTCGTTATCGGCAGGCTAAAGACAGCATCTGTCGGGTTCAAAAACGAAAAAACATTGCCCCAGAACATGGATCACGTTCTGAGGCCGCAGAGCGTGGTTCGTTCTGCTGTGAGCCATCTGGAAGGTCTTCCCCCGGGCAGCTTTTAATGGAGAGAGCTGACAGCCCTGTGTGTCTCTGTTCGATTGGTTTGCTGATCGCCGCAAGGGTCAGTTCGTTGCCAACGTCAAGCAGGAACCCGATGAAGGCGATGGTCTGTGGAGCAAATGTCCTGAGTGCGGTCAGGTCGTCTATCTCAAAGACCTGAAGCTGAATGCAAGTGTTTGCGCTAACTGCGGCTACCACCACCGGATCGACAGTGCTGAACGCATTGCACTGATTGCCGATCCCGACAGCTTCCAGGTGCTGAATGCTGATTTGGCACCGGTGGATCCACTGGGATTCAAAGACCGGCGCGCCTATGCCGACCGACTGCGGGAAAGTCAGGCCTCGACTGGGCTGCGGGATGGCGTGGTGACGGGGCTGTGCCGGGTTGAAGGCATCCCCATGGGGTTGGCGGCGATGGATTTTCGCTTCATGGGTGGCTCGATGGGCTCCGTGGTCGGGGAAAAAATCACCCGTCTGATCGAGGAGTCCACAGCCCGAAAGCTGCCGCTTTTGATCGTCTGTGCGTCCGGTGGTGCCCGGATGCAGGAGGGGATGCTTAGCCTGATGCAGATGGCGAAGATTTCCGGAGCACTGGAACGCCACCGCGAAGCCGAGCTGCTCTACATGCCCTTGCTCACCCACCCCACCACCGGGGGGGTGACGGCCAGTTTCGCCATGTTGGGAGACTTGATCCTTGCGGAGCCGAAAGCGCTGATTGGCTTTGCTGGTCGTCGCGTGATTGAGCAGACCTTGCGCGAGAAGTTGCCTGACAATTTTCAGACGGCTGAATATCTGCAGGAGCACGGGTTCGTGGACACGATCGTTCCACGCACCCAGCTGCGCTCCACCCTGGCCAATCTGCTGCGCTTGCATGGCTGCAAACCGATGGAGCTCACCAGCGCATGATCAGGTTCGGACTTGCCCTAATTCTGGGTTTGATCTGCTGGGCTGCACCCGTCTTGGCCGCTCCTGTCGAATGGATCGAGGTTCCATCCACCGACGCTGGCCAGCAGTGGTGGGATCGCGGCAGTGTCCGCATCGATCGGGATGGATTCCGAACGGTGCTGAGCCGCTTCACACCAGCGGCAACTGACGATGGCAACCAGCCTGCTGGGGAGCTTTATGTGATGCAACTGGACTGTGCGCAAGGTCTCTTTCGCGACAAGCAGGTGAATGGTTTGCCGCGGTTTCGTGCCCAATGGCAGCCTGCCGGCGACGACGGGTTAATCACCTCTGTGATTGAGGCTGTCTGCACCGAACCCCTCTCCAGCTGAGATGCCTCCACAACCCATTGGTGTTGCTATTGCCGGTCTCGGCTTTGGTGAGAAGGTGCACCTGCCGGCGCTTGCCGCAGCTCCCGATCTGAAGGCGGTCGCCCTCTGGCACCCACGTCAGGAGCGGCTGGATGCCGCCACCGCCGCGCATGGGCTGAAGGGGTACAGCGACTGGGACGCTCTGCTTGCGGATCCTGCAATCGAAGGCGTTGTGATTGCCACACCGCCTGCACCGCGCTTCGAGTTGGCTCGTCGAGCCCTTGAGGCGGGTAAGCATCTTCTGTTGGAGAAGCCCATCTCCTTGCATGCCGATCAAGCCCGGGAGCTTCAGCGGCTCGCGATGGCAGGGGCTCTATCGGTTGGTGTTGATTACGAATATCGAGCCGTCCCCTTGTTCATGCAGGCGGATCGTCTGCTTCGGGCCGGTGCTGTTGGTACTCCCTGGCTGGTCAAACTCGACTGGTTGATGGGCAGCCGTTCCGATCCCCGGCGCAGCTGGAATTGGTATTCCCAGGCCGATCAAGGCGGCGGTGTGATTGGCGCTTTGGGAACCCATGCCTTCGACATGCTCGCCTGGTTGGTTGGTCCCCTGGGGTCTGTTCAAGCCTTGAACAGCGTGTCGATTGCTCAGAGACCTCATCCCAATGGGGGCTTGGCCTCTGTTGATGCACCGGATGTGTCATTGATTCAGGCCAATCTGCAATGGCAAGGCCGACCGGACGTGACGGTGCCAGCCCAGGTCAGCTTGAGTTCGGTCTCCCGCTGCGGACGTGGGTACTGCCTCGACATCACTGGATCAGACGGATCCCTGGTGCTCAGCAGCAGCAATCAGAAAGACTATGTGCACGGATTCGAACTTCAGCACGCACCGTTGGGTGAGGGCCTAAGAGAGGTACCTCTAGATGCGGACCTCGCGTTTAAACAAACCTGGAGTGATGGTCGGATTGCGCCCGTTGCCAGAGTGTTGGGTTGGTGGGCTGAAAGCATTCGCAGCGGCAATCCGATGATTCCTGGCTTGGCTGAAGGAGTGGTGAGCCGCGACGCATGCGATCGGGTTGAAGTATCGCTTTCTCACACTTGATCGCTTCAAATGATGCAATCTCTTGGCCTAATTTATAGACCTGCACTTATCTCACGTGTGTTTGTTCATCAGTTCAGATTGAAAAATTGATGTTGCTAGAACCGACTCGACGGTTCTCGTGGATTACACCTTGGAACTGATGGCTACAGCGCAAGCCCTTGCCGCTCCAGGGAAGGAGATCTTGGCTGTTGATGAATCCAGCCAAGATGCTTGATAAGCGTCTTGGTCCCATCGGTGAGGGCCTGGACAGTTAGCAAGCCTGTGCAAGGGTTTTGTCGCCACGATGATCTGGCCAGCAAACCGCTTGATTGCAATCCTGTATCAACGGAGACGCCTTGTCGTGTCTTTGAAAATGTCTCGCATTTTTTTAATCGCTTTAATAAGTAAATAGCTCTTTGATCAATGCTTAGAAAAGTAACTTGCATTGCTGCCCTTCTCCTGATGGCGGCATGCTCCTCTGGATCGGTCGGCGAGGATTCATCCAAGGAAAAACATGATGTGAAAACCAGTGAGGTTGAAGCCTATGAGCAAAATGACACCACCCTTTCTGGAGAACAGAACAACAAAGATTTCGTCAACAAAGTTGAGGGTAAAGATCTCGCCAGTGCCCTCAGGGATGGTGGTTATGTCATCTACATCCGTCATGCCAAAACCACGAAGGACTGGGGCGATCAGGTCAGTCCTGAGCTGAATCTTTTGGATTGCACCACGCAGAGAAGCTTGAGTGATGAAGGCAAGGCTGATGCTAAAAGAATTGGTGAAGGCATCAAGGCTGCAGGTATTCCTGTAGGAGATGTCATCTCAAGTGATTACTGCCGTGCGTACAACACAGCTGAGTTGGCTTTCGGCAGCTACACCAAGAACTCAAATCTGAATTTCTTGCCTTGTGTTGAGTGCACTCCTGAGGATTACAAAGAGTATGCGAAGCGCGTTGCTCCCTTGATGTCCGCGAAGCCTGAAGCCGGGGAAAATACATTCCTCGTTGGACATGATGACCCTTTCCAGGGTGTGACGATGTCGATTGTTCCAACCAATGGAATTTATCCCGCACCCATGGGCGTCGCATACGTTGCAAAGCCTCTCGGTGATGGC
>Ga0189289_10346_pt1 | contig 23920 bp, 20 predicted proteins | sample UW106minimetaG_FD_130313 | JGI IMG/M metagenome (GOLD analysis project Ga0189289, IMG submission 130313) | Marine microbial communities from the Costa Rica Dome - UW106 mini metaG | ecosystem: Environmental > Aquatic > Marine > Oceanic > Photic zone | place: Costa Rica: the Eastern Pacific...
CTAGTTCTGTTTCATTATAAGTTTTCACAGTGGTAAAGCTGTTAATATCTGTCGCTGAGGTTTGTGATATTCTTACGCTGTATTCGGTATTATAGTCAATGGTAAATTGTTCCCGGGCAAAGAATCGTAATTGGGCATGTGCCGTTCCTAAATCGATACCAGGGGTTACCAACCAATCTTCGGCATTACCACCACTGACTACCTCGTATTCTACAAATGCGGCTGTGGTACCCGAATTGGAAGCTAGGGTTGTACTTGTCCAATCATTAACAGACCCGAGATCATTGGTTCCTCGATAACTAGACCAGCAGTCTGGTGCAAAAGTAGCCCCTTCAAAATCTTCATTAAAGGGTAAGCTAAATGTACTGCTACAATCAGCTGTGCCTCTAACTTCTATATTATCAAAACGATGACGTTCACCATTAGCATTATTGGCTACTGTTATTTTAATAGCTAAATTAGAACCGCTTAGACCAGTCTGACTTGTAAGCACAGCATCAAAATCATCCGAGATGAAGCCATTGGTAGCGGCCTGAATCCAGATACCATTGTTATCAAGACTGTACTCCACAAGGATGCTGTCACTGTTTTCTAAGTTGCTTGTTGCTGTGCCATTTGACTCAGAAATATCCAATGAGAAGCTGACGTTGCTATACCCTGTAATGTTGATATTTGGTGATATCCAAACGGCTGCTCCATCAATGTCTCGTCCTTCAAATACCTCATTTCCACTAATGGTTCTAACGATAAAGTAGTCGTTACTATCTGTAAAATTTAAAGTGTTGTCCGATAGATCTAATGTCCAGTCAACTGCACTTAAGTCTAGACTTGGGTTGGTGCCTCCAGGGCCAGTGGCACCTTGATTATTTTGGCCTGTAAAATCCTCTGAATATATAATGGTTTGGCTGAATGCTAGCGTGCTAATAACAAGCAAACCGTAGGTTATAATTATCTTTTTCATCACTATTGATCTTTTGTTGAATAAAATTCAATTTTAAAATTATACGTAGTGACAACACCATCTTAATTCATTCGATGGAGCTAAGACTTTTACTAGCCGAATGACTAGAAAGTTTAGACCAACACTAAAAAGATTGTATTGTCTGTAAATAACAATGAAAAAGGGGAGTGAATACGAAGATTCTAGGTGTAGCTTAGATAGGACAGCACACTTAATTTAGGGCTTTTCAGAGTTATTAAATTAAGGGTTAATCGGTATGTAAGACACATGCATTAAGAAATAGTCACAAGAATTAATGTATGTCTGGGTACTGTTTGCGTTATGTGTTTGGTTTCATAGTATAGGTTTTTAAGTTAGTATGGGAATAGTAGTTTGTTAGACATTGGCGCAAAATATCTTGCATCACTTGTCGGTGATGCATTCTCTTGCTTATGTGTTTCATAAAATTTTAAGGCTGAAAAGGTGGCAATATTTGGAGTAATATTGCTAAATGAGAGGTCTAACTTTACAGACTCTAGTGGGGTACTCATTAGTTAAAATAAATAATTTGTATTTACTTTTTTTTAATTCTGATTACCGTTTTTTGATTGACTGTAAGCAAATATACTAAATTTATGTTAATTTTCCTATCGAAGGCTAATTGTTGAAAAGTTCGATTAAAATAATGTGTTTATGGCTTCTCTAAACTTTGAATTATTTTAGATTTGTGAAAAAGCCAACTGAATGAAAAATTTTGCCATAAATTATCTAGGAGTTTTAGTAATAAATCATGTTCCTGATTATGTATTTGTAATAAAATATCTTTCGAAATTAATTAAAAGGATAAGTGATACTGGCTGTAAACTTAGTTTTAATTATGAGGATATTTTGGCTTGTCCAGAAGGAGAGAATCAGTATAAACTGCAATCATCAGGTATCGTAACTGTATATGAATAATGTTACCAAGCTCTTTCAATCTTTGAATTGTAGTTCATTGAAAATTGAATTATAACCCCTTCAAATTATAATAATGCTAAATGATTGTGGATCGTAATGAAATTGAATAAACTATTCAAAAATAAGTCTTCGGGAGTCTTATTGAAAAATATTTCATATTTGGCAGGTGGGCAAATGATCGCCCAGTTTATTTCACTGTTAGGCGCATTTTTTATCCCACGATTACTCGGACCAGAGAATTACGGTGAGTATCAGGTTGTCATTAATTATGTGTTAATGTATAAACTGTTGACTTTTACTGGTGTCAACAAAGTAAATATTAGAGAAATTGCCAAAAACGTCAGTAAAGTCTCTGAAATAATCAATAATTCTCTCTTCTTCAGATTGGTCTTTGCGGTAGTAAGTGTAGTGATCAGTTTGTTGGTTTTGATGTTTTTAGACTATTCTGAAACCGTTATAATTGGTGTTGTTGTATTCTCTGCTTTCTTAGTCCTTTTCAGTATTGAAAATACAATTACAACAGTATTCTATGCGCTGCAAAAACTTCAATATGTCTCTTACTTAAATATTATAAAATCTATTGTGCAAGTTTCATTTTCAATAGCAGCGTTATTATTAGGTTATGGCGTCTTAAGCTTGGTTGTTATTTATTTACTTGCAGAATTAGTAATTATTTTGGTTGGAATAAGATTCATATTGAGGCATACTAATTACCGACCTGAGCTCAATAGTATGTTCGACAAAGGTCTAATTAAGAGAGCTTACAAGTTTAGTATTATTGATTTCTTCAATCTGCTAAGTTCAAAAATCGACATTGTAATGCTATCTTTTTTAGCAGATCCTGTGGGTGTTGGGGTTTATGCCCTAGCAAATCTCTTGGCCCGAAAAGGGCTTATTGTAAGAAGAGCGATTGCACAATCTATATTTCCTTATTATTCTCAAAGCAGTAGAGAGCAATTAACATTTAAGTCTCTAAACAAGCATTTATTGCTTATTCTTGCGCCTTCTGTCGCTATAATAATTGTTATATTTTTTGGAGCTGACTTTATAGTACAACTTATTGCAGGTGAAGCCTATATTGAGAGTGGTGAAATCTTGAAGGTATTAGTGTTCTATCTTGCTTTTCATTATGCTGTCATTCCTTTTTCTTCTGCTATTGAATCGCAATACATGGAAAAATTCACCATGTTTATTGGATTCTTCAGGGCGATCACAAACGTTACTTTAAATTTGGTTTTATTCCAGTATTACGGAATTATAGGTGTGGCATATTCAACATTAATCGTATGGTCATTGAACTTTGTTATTCATTATATCATAGCTTATAAACAGTTTACAACCAAATGATCAGTACGTTTTTATATAATCAATATAGATCAGGGCAAACTGATAATGAGCTTAAAAGTTTAGATAAGCCAGTGTTGCTATGGAAATTACAGCTTAGTTCAGATCCGTCTTATGGTATTGAAACGATGACCATAGCTGACGTAGATAAGAACTTGTATGTTGGTTGTCATAATGGTAAACTTTATTCTGTAAATAAAGATGGCATAAAGCGCTTTGAAATAAGTTCTTCACAGAAAATGTTTGGAACACCAATTTTATTGAACGATCAATGTGTGTTTTGTTCGGGTAGTGGTGAATTGAAAGCCATTGATCTTGAAGGTAATTTAAAGTGGAAACAGGAGTTATCAGACATACCTCTTTTAGAACAGAAAGTCAATTACTTTGATGTCCTACTGAGGAAACTTAAACTGAAACCAAAGTCGCCAAAATTTAGTGTTGGAACCATTAGAAATTGGTCGTCCTTAAACTATTTTAACGATCACATCTATCTCAATGTTGCAGGCAAGGGACTATGCGTCGTTTCTAGTGATGGACAATTCATTCAAAATTTCAAAGGAACCTATAATTTTCCATTGGCCGGAACTGCTATTTTTTCCGACGGATCCTTAGTATATACCGATGAAAGACGATATTTATATAAATTAGATACGAATCGCAAATTAGAATGGACCTGTGATATTGGAGACTATTATTTATGGAGCAATCCAACCATTGATAAAGCCACTAATTTCACGTATTTTTCAGGTACCAATAATGGTGCTTCAAAAGTCTGTTGTGTAAATGATAAAGGACAAACTATTTGGAAAAAAAATATCAATTCAGAAATAAGAGGAACCCTTTCTATTTCGAGCTTTGGTTATGTTTTAATTCCTTTGTTTAATGGGCAATTGTTAGCTCTAGATAAAGCTTCTGGAAAGGAGATTTTTAATACTGAATTATGCCAGGGTGATAGAGCACTGTGGACCACACCAACCATAGATAACAATGGAAATATCCTCATTGCAGTGAGAAAAACACGCTATAAAGGAAGTATTGGCGCTTTAGATGCAAATGGAAAAATATTATGGTCTATTGATTGTGGCAAAACCTTGTCACCACCATTTTTAGACGACCAAGGAAGAATTTATTTTGGAGACTGGTTAGGTTATTATTATTGCTATCAAAGTTGAACTTAAAGAATGGAAAACTTTATTTATAAAATACAACCTTCAAAAATCGAAGGCGAAGTTAAAATCAGTGGAGCGAAGAATTCGTCCTTACGCTTGCTAGCAGCATCCTTGCTCACAAATGCGAAGGTTAAGCTCACAAATAATCCAAACAAGCTTTTGGATGTGCTGTTACATATTGAAATGTTAGAGAGCTTAGGAAAAACCGTTAAAATTGAGAATGAAATTTTAACTATTTCCGAAGGTGGCGGTGGATTAATATCGCATTTAGATTGGGATAAACGCTCTATCAGAAATACCATCCTCATTGCAGGTGCTTTACTAGCACGAACAGGTGAAGCCATTGTTCCGCTTCCTGGTGGATGTAAACTTGGAGACCGAAAGATCGACCTTCATGTTATGATTTTCGAGAAACTTGGTGCAAGTGTTGAAATAATTAATGATCATCTTCAAGCCAAAGTCGATGGCAGACTCACAGGAACAGAAATTAGATTACCAATTCGGTCAACAGGAGCAACAGAAAATGCGCTGATGTGCGGTACCCTTGCCAAAGGAAAAACAACAATCTACAATCCACATGTAAGGCCAGAAGTTTTGGACTTAATTATTTTTCTTAGAAAAATCGGTGCGAAAATAAATGTCTTTGGACAAGACTATATCGAAATATATGGAATCGATAAAGATGTAGCGAGCGAAATTATTCATCCTGTTGTGCCAGACAATGTAGAGGCCATAACATGGTTAATGCTAGCCATAATGCATCAAAGTGAAATGCAGATACATAATTTCCCTTATGAGCATTTAGTTGTTCCGACGCAATTTTTACTCGAAGGGAATTCGCTTATTACCTATGAGAATGGATCTCTAAGGGTTATCGGTAAAGGGGCAACGTCATTTGAAATTGCAACCGGACCTTACCCAGGGATTAACTCAGATATGCAGCCCATTTTTGGAGCTTATGCCTTACTGGCAAAGGGTAAGTCCATTATTCACGATCTACGATTTTTCGATAGATTTCAATATGTTGAAGAGTTAAGAAACTTCGGAGCAAAAATCGAACAAAAGAATAACACCATAGAAATATTTGGAGGCCATCCCTTAAAGGCCACCACAGTAAAAGCTACAGATCTAAGAGGTGGCATGGCAGTCGCTATGATTGCAAGTTTACTGGACGATACTACTGTAATCAATAATGCCTTTCAAATAGAAAGAGGTTACAATGATTTTACAACAAAGTTTGAAAAATGTGGAGGTATCATAAAAAAGGAATTTATAGATTAAAATGAAATACTTTCTTTTAATTGCATCAAACGGAATTGGTGGTGCTGAAACACGCGCCCTTAAATTACTGAGTTATTTATCTCAAAACACAAGCTTAGACTGCTGTTTAATTTTGAACCAAAGTCTATTAGATGCCTATCAGGAAAACAAGTTTACAAAGTATCTGATTTCAAATGACAAAATTGAAATTAAGGTTGTTGATAAAGACCGCCCAAATTTTATCAAAGATCACAAGTTTAATTTACTTCTCAAGGATAAACGCTTATACAAATTCATAAATCTGATTCCTGGATTTATCTTGAAGCGCATATCGTGGTATAAATTTATGCTGCAGCACATCCCAAACGATGAGAACGTAAAAATCCACTGTATTCACGGTGAAACCCCAAGAATAGGAGCCTTATACTGGGCGAAAAACAAAAAAGGTAGAGTTAATATTGAAATAACTTCGAACCGTCATGTTCTGGAATGGGGTATTCAGTTTAAAAAAGTTTTAAGTGCAAACGACGACTTGAAAAATTTTCATACGACCTGTGTAAGCCAAACCGTATTCATTAATTTTGGAAAAGCCTTAAACTCATACGGCGTGGATACAGAAGCTATCTCCTTAGATTATTATCATGGGCCGTTTTTGTTCTTTCCGAAAATGTACGATAATGCAAAAAAAGAAAATATCATCGTTTTTGCGCATCGTTTAATAAGTACCAAAAACCCGATTCTGTTTGCTGAGGTTGTTAAGGAACTTTATGATGAAGGAGTTTTAAAAAATTGGAAGGTTTATTTTAGAGGTGATGGAGCTTTGAAAGGAGACATTTCAAATATTCTAACTAAAGAGATTGAAAATAAAAAAATTGAAATTGGTTATACAACCGATTTGCAAGCTGATCTTAGAAAATCGAAAATATTTATATCGCTAGTTATCACTGGAAATTTTCCATCTAATAGTGTTTTTGAAGCTATGAATTATAACAATATTTTGTTGTTAAGTGATACTGGAATAACTAAAGAAAAATTTGATTTTCCTGAGGTTAATCTATGTCAATTAGAGCATAATTCATTAAAAGAAATACTCTTGAAGGTTATTGAAATTTCAGAAAATGAAGAAGTTTTCAAAAAGGATAGCACGGCAACAAATGCCTATTATAATTATTTAGTTGAAAAGGGAGAGTATTTAGCTAAACTAAACTCAATTCTTGATTTTTAGTATGGAAAAGCGACCGAAGAAAGTCATATTTGTAGCAGGTAGTTCTTACAGCGGTTCAACTATATTAAATCTTATACTTGGAAATGATCAGCGGCGAAATGCGCTTGGTGAGATACGAGCACTATTTTGTCCGAAAAAAACACATCATCACAAAAAAATAAATGAACTAAAAAAAGACACAAAATGGGAACGCATTTTTGAAGGTGGACTAAAAAATCTATACAGCAACTTATTTGCTGAATACCCTGAAATTGACGTCTTGATTGACTCTAGTAAAGATCCTATCTGGATTAGTGAGCAAATTCAGAACTTGAAAAAAAGTAATATTCCTTCAAATGTTGTGCTCATTTATAAAACACCAATTGAATTTGCACAATCAGCGCTAAAACGGAATCAACAGCAGTGGGAACGTAAATGGTTAAATTATCATCTTTCGTTTTTTGAGCTTATAAAGGATTACCGTCAGATTTCTTATGAGAGCTTTGTAAATAATACTGAAGCGTCGCTTAAGGAATTGTTCAATGATTTAGAGCTAAATTATACTAAAGAAAGTAAAGATTTTTGGCTTAAGAAGGACAATTTCAACTTTTTTGGAAACAATCATACCAACTATCAGGCGAAAGAAAGTAATGATGAGATTGGGGATCGAATTATTGATGATAATTATAAGAAGGATTACAGAAAAATTAAATCGAGTACACCGTTAGATGCAGCTACGAAGCAAAATGTTCTTCAAAAAATCGGAGAGGATAAGAATTTTTTGATGTTAGAAAACAAACTCAATGATCCGCAATTAAAAATTAACTTAGGACTCAAGGATAAGGTTAAAATTATTAAAAACAAGTTGCAATTTAAGATCTTAAAAAAATAAAAATTATGTCATAACAATTCATGAAGATAAATAAACTGTTCATATTACTAATTCCGTTTTTCTTTCAGGGCACCCTGCAAGAAATTGGGTTGCCGACAGTAATATTTAAAATATTTTCAGAAGGTTTATTGGTTATTGGAATTTTACCATTTTTACTAAAGATTAAATTAAAAAAAGATGAGGTTAAAATTTTGTTTGCGGTTGGCTTCTACATAATTTGGGCCATCCTAAGTGCAATTTATAACGATCAAAATTTCTACTACGCTTTTGCTTACACGCGGTATACCATATTGGGAATTATGTTATTCTTTGTTGCATCGAGGCTTAAGTTTAATAAAGATAATTGCAAAAAGGTTTTTTATGCACTTGCAGGAATTGCTATAGTTCAAATTGTTGCTAGTCTCATTAACTCTGGTTTTTTATCTCAGCCTTTAGAGCGCAAAGTTGGAACTATAGCAAATACAGGTGGTACTCTTGGAACTATTTTTCCTATATTTATAATGCCTTTCTTCTTGTATTACTATCTTAAAATAAAAAACATATATTTTTTGTTATTATCATTAAGTACTCTTATAATTGGTGTTGCAAGTGGTAAGCGGGCTGTGATTTTTTATTTTTTGATATTATCGATTATTACCATTTTTAAAAGTCAGAAGAAGAAAATAAATCCGTTTAGAGTTGCCCTTCCTGTAATTCTGATTCTAATCAGTGTGAATATTGCCGTACTTAATGTAAGCTCTGGTGTCATCGATGGTGCTTTTGAGGATTTTACGGGTAATTATAGTGAAGCCACCAATTATGCCATCCAATATTCTACAGGATTAGATACCAGAGCCAATGCTACCGGTAGAATAGGTGCTTCTTATAACATATTAAACAATATAACCGACAAAAATAATATTGATAGATTGTTCTTTGGTTATGGTCCTTCTACCTTAATGGGCGAAATGGTATTTAGGCGATTTAATATAGTTTATGGTATTGTGGGCTGGGGTATGGACATTATTAGCGTTGGACTTCCTTCTTTAATAATTTATTGTATGATTATATATATGCTTTGGCGAAGGATAAAAAAAATGAAAACAACTAATGATGTTTATTTCAATACCCTTGTAATTGGAACGAGGATGGCGTTTATCACGTGGTTTATTGCGTACTTGACCTATTCAGGAATTTTCGTTAAAGGGCCAATCCCTGCGCTTTTACTTATGTTTCTATGCGGTTTTTTGGTTGGGCATTCAAAAAATGCCAGTTTCAATTCACTTTTATTAAATAACAATGAAGTGTAAGACAGTTTTATTTATTTTACAAAGGCCTATAAAGGATATTAAAGCGAATCTTATTCAAACCATGAATATGTGTTTGGGTATGTCAAATAACAACATGAAAGTAAAGTTGTTGTTACTCAATGAGTTGTCTTTATTTAAAGCAGAACAGTCGTTGGATTCTATTATAAAAGACTATAATAATCATTTTGAAGTTGAATTGATTCAATATAAACCTAAATTTCGTTATTATGCTGAGCTTAATAGATTTATAGCTTTAAGACCTTATATAGACTATGAGTATGATATTATTTTTACAAGATCAGCCCTAATTACAATCTACTCCATTTTTAAAAAAAAGAGAGTTATATATGAAGCACATAATTCGTATTTCGCAAAACAAAAATATTTAAACAGGTTATATGAATTAATATTCAAAAGAATTATAAAGAATAAATATTTTACATTATTCATATCAATTAGTGATAATCTAAACAATTTTTGGGTTAATAATGGAATCCTTAAAGAAAAAGCATTGGGACTACATGATGGAACTTCATTAGATGGGGATGATGTAGATCCTGAGGTTGAAATTCCTTTTGATAATAACCGAATTTTAATTACTTATACAGGAAGCCTATATAAGGATAGAGGTATTGATAGAATAATAAATTTGTCTAAAGATTTTCAAAACTTTAATTTTCTTATTATCGGAGGACCTAATGAAAAGGCAAAGGAATATCAAAAGGAGTGTCTGGAAAAGAATCTACAGAACATTTGTTTTATTGGGAGAGTAAGTCATAACTTAGTGTCTTCGTATCTCAATAAGTCAGATGTTTTGTTAGCATTATGGAGTAAAAGCGTCCCTACCATTAACTACTGTTCCCCATTAAAAATTTTTGAGTATATGGCTTCGAATAAGTTAATCATAGCTGATGGCTTTATTACAATTCATGAAGTACTTAGCCATGAAAAAAATGCGCTCTTGTGTGAACCTGATGACTATAAAAGTTTAAGATCAAATCTAGAATTAGCAATAAGTAACTCTGAAAAGTATTTAAAGTTAGGGGTTGGTAATAGAGGCTTAATCAAACAGCATTACAGTTGGGATAATCGTTCAAGGGTCATTATTAAAAGACTAGCTGATATATAAATTCTTAAAGTTAATGAGTTATGAAATATATAGGGGGATTGTTTTTTTTTACTAGGAATGTATGTAATAGGATTTTACGCTTTTTTATAAGGTACAATTTTAAAAAGTGTGGTAAGAATGTAAAGTTTTATGCTTTTGATCATTTATCTCATAAAAGTATAAGCATAGGCGATAATGTGTATATAGGTAGAGGTGCTAAATTTAGTGCCGCCATTGCTGAAATAAATATAGGAAGTCATGTTATGTTTGGACCTAATGTGCTGATAAGAGGTGGTAACCATAACACAGATGTGATAGGGGAGTATATGATTAATGTAAAAGAAAAAAGAGAATCTGATGATGAAGATGTAAATATAAATGATGATGTTTGGGTGGGGGCAAATGCAACAATATTAAAAGGAGTAAATATAGGTAGAGGTTCTATAGTTGCTGCTGGAGCCGTAGTTACTAAATCTTTTCCTCCGTATTCTGTAGTAGGTGGTGTTCCAGCGAAGATTCTAAAAAGAAGATTTACATATGAGCAAGTTAAAGATCATGAAAGTAAATTATATTCAAATAAAGAAAAGACTTCTTTAGAAGTTTATAATGAAACCAATATTTATTAAAGAAATTAAGTGCTTACATTTATAAACTTAATATATTGAAACGTAAAATTTTAGTAGTTACCAAGCATCCAGATAGTAAAGGAGGAGTCGTTAATTATTATAACCACTTTTTTAAAGTGTTTAAAGATGATAAGTTTGAACTTGAATGGTTTGTTATTGGTTCCAGACCAGAAGACTATGACAAGAGACGAAAACGTAATTTCTCTTATGCTTTAGAATTTATTAAAGATATTTTTAATTTCATTATTTTTTTGAGAAAGGATAAAAGTATTGAGATAGTGCAGGTAAGTCCATCTTTTATGCCAGTGCCAATGCTAAGAGATAGTATTTATCTTTTTATCTCTAGACTATTCAAGAAAAAAACAATCACTTTCATTAGGGGCTGGTCTACTAAGTTCGAAAATAGCATAAAAGTAAAGTCTGGTTTGTACAAATATGTGGTAAAGTATTATAACAAGTCAAACAAGATACTAGTCTTAGCTGAAAAATTTAAAATCACTTTATCGAAATTTGGGTTTAATACTAATAAGATAGAAGTCACTAGAACCATGTATGTAGATGATGATATACAAACAAGAAAAGATGATGAAATAACGGGTGATCTAAAGTTTTTGTATATAGGAAGGTTAAGCTTTCAAAAAGGAATGATGGATATTATTGAGGGAACAAAAATCTTAAATGAAAAAGGTGTTACTGTAGATGTAGAAATATTCGGTCACTATGCAGACAAAGATATAGAGGCGGCAATGAATAAAAAGATAACCGAGTATAATTTATTAAATCAAATTAAAATCAACAGTTTTATCTCAGGTAAAGAGAAATACGAAAAGCTTGCTAACGCGGATGTATTTATATTTCCCACTTATCATGACGAAGGTTGTCCTAACTCAATAATCGAGGCCTTGGCATCTTCATTATTTGTATTATCTACACCAATATGTGCAATAGATGAGCTAGTTGTAGATAAGGAACATGGATTTATCCTGCCAATAAAATCCCCAGATTTACTATCCGAGAAAATGAAATGGTGTATTGATAATATTCAAAACGTTAGACAAATTGGGAGTTTAAATTCAGACTATGCGTATGCAAATTTTGAACAAAACATTCTTTTAGATCAGATTAAGAAAATATATTGTGATTTGCTTCAGATTAAGTATTAAAGAAATAAATGAAAAACCAAAATATATATATTGTTTCACCGACAGAGTCTCACCTAACACAGCGAGGGAAACGTCATCCTGATTTGGCAGAGCTATTGACGAAGCATCAATATAACGTTAAATATATTACTTCAAATTTTAACCATGCTCTAAAAACTGAAATATCCAGAGACGAGATTAAGTATTCGTCTACCAGATACAAATCCGTTTTTATTGAAAATGGAATTTATAAAAAGAATCTTTCAATTGATAGAATTCTATGGAATTTGAAGTTTTCACTGAAGGCCTATAGATATCTGAAGAATTTAAAATTAACATCAAATGATGTAATAATTATACCCTCAAGACCAAGTGAGTTAATATATTTCATTTCAAAATTAAAAGTAAAGTATAAATGTAGATTGATATTAGATATTAGGGATATATGGCCAGATAGTTTGAAGTCTAGCGGATTAAAAAAGTATATTTTTTCAGCGTATTGTAATTTTTTTCAAAAAAAATCAATCAAGTCATTTGATGCTTATTTGCATGTTGCGCCATCATTTACTAACTGGTTGAAACGTTATAATGAAAATGCAAATTCTAAATTTTTGCCACTAGGTATTGATGAAAGATTTAAAGATTTTTCAAAAGAATTAAACGAATCAAGTGCTATTAATTACATTTATGGTGGCACTTTAACGTATCAGTTTGATATATCTAATGCAGTTGAGGCAATAGATTCATTAAAGTATAGATTTTTGATTTTTGGTGACAATGGTTCAGGTGAACGATATAAGGAGATTAAAGAGATGGTCAGGCGAAATGACAAGATAAAGCTATTAAACTTTGTAGATCCTAATAAAGTTCCTGACCTATATAAGGAAGCGGATGTGTCAATAATTTATATGAAGGCTGGTGCGTTGCCAAATAAAGTTTTTGATGCATTAGGATCCTATACTCCAATTTTATCAATAGGTGAGGGAGATGTTTCTAATTTTGTTAAAAAATATAATATCGGTTGGTATGTGGCAAATGATCCTACTGAAATAAAATTATTAATAAAAGACATTACAAGAGAGGAAGTAAATCAAAAAATTAAAAACATAGAAAATATTAGAGTAAATTATCTTAGAGATAATTTGTTAGATGATTATGTTAGATTAATAAAGAATTTATGCAACAATTAACGCAAAAGTTAGGTTCAGGAGATATGATAATACAAGAGGTGCCTTATCCACAACTAGGAAAAGGTATGGTCATCGTTAAGAACCATTATTCTATTATAAGTGCAGGAACCGAGGGCTCTACGGTCACCGCAGCTCGAAAGAGCTTGATTGGTAAGGCTAAAGAGCGTCCACAACAAGTAAAACAGGTTATAGATACCTTAAAGAAGCAAGGACCAGTTCAAACCTATAGAGCTGTAATGAAAAAATTAGATGCCTATTCTCCTCTTGGCTATAGCTGTGCAGGCGAAGTCATAGAAGTAGGAGCAGGTGTTACAGAATTTGAGGTTGGAGACAAGGTAGCTTGCGCAGGTGCCGGTTATGCCAATCATGCAGAAATTGTTGCCGTGCCTGTGAATTTGTGTGTAAAACTGAATAAGGATACAAACCTTAGAGATGCAGCATACAATACATTAGGAGCTATTTCTATGCAAGGGGTACGTCAAGCCGATTTACGTTTAGGAGAATCATGCGTCGTCATTGGACTTGGATTGTTAGGGCAATTAGCAGCATTAATTCTAAAAGCTTCAGGTGTTACTGTTATTGGGGTTGATGTTTCTGAAGCTGCTATAAAACAAGCTATAGATAATAATGTAGTTGATTTAGGGCTAACACGAGATATAGCTGGAGCTGAAGAACAAATACTTAATGTAACAAATGGACATGGGGCCGACGCGGTAATCATTGCTGCTGCAACATCTAGTCTTGATCCTATCAATTTTGCTGGAGCAATTGCTAGAAAGAAAGGAAAAGTAGTGGTTTTAGGAGCTGTTCCAACAGGTTTTGATCGTGACCCTTTTTGGTATCGTAAAGAACTAGAGCTTAAAATGGCCTGTTCTTATGGTCCTGGTCGTTATGATTTAAATTACGAAGAAAAAGGAATTGACTATCCCTTGCCTTATGTGCGTTGGACAGAGAAGCGTAATATGGAGGCTTTTCAGAATTTAATAGCAACAAAACGCATAAATATAGGCTATTTAACGACTCACGAGTTTGAGTTTGACGATGCTAAGGCCGCCTTTGATTTGGTGGTTTCGAAAGAAGAACCTTTTACAGGTATTGCTTTAAAGTATGATGTCGATAGAGAAATCTCGAAAGCAAAAATTAAAACCTCAGAAGGCATAGCTTTAGGAAAAGTTAATATTTCATTTATAGGTGCAGGAAGCTATGCGCAAGGAAATTTATTGCCAAATATTCCAGAAACTTCAGATGTAGGTAGAGTTGGCGTGTTAACTAACACAGGAACGACTTCTAAACGTGTTGCTGAAAAATTTAAGTTTCAATTTTGTGCCACAGAAGAAGCGGATGTCCTTGATGACAAAACCAATACAGTTTTTGTGGCGACGCGCCATGATTCACACGGCCCATATGTTTTAAAAAGTTTAAAAGCCAATAAACATGTTTTTGTAGAAAAACCTTTGTGCTTGTTAGAGTCAGAGTTAGACCAAATTATTGAAACACAATCAGAGACAAAAAAATCTGTAATGGTTGGGTTTAATAGACGCTTTTCTCCATTAACAAAAAAGTTAAAGAAAGCAATTGGTAATAATCCTATGACCATGATTTACCGGATTAATGCTGGTGCTATCCCTAAAGATACATGGATACAAGATGCTGAAATTGGAGGTGGAAGAATTCTTGGTGAAGCCTGCCATTTCATAGATTATCTAACACACCTCAATGGAAGTTTACCTACCAAAATAACAGCATCAGCGCTGCCAGATGCAAATCAATTGAATGATACACTGAATATTCTCATCCAATTTGAAAATGGGTCTTCTGGAGTTATTGGGTATTATGCTAATGGTTCAAAGTCGATGACAAAAGAATATATTGAGGTGTTTTCAGCAGGAATGTCAGCCACGCTACAAGACTTTAAGGAGTTAAAGATTTACGGTAAAGGAAAACCTAAAAAAGATAAACTTCTTAACCAGAATAAAGGACAAAAGGAAATGGTGACTTCTTTTGTTAATGGATTACTCAATGATGGACAAGCACCAATTCCGTTTAAAGAAATTGTTGCGGTCACCAAAGCATCATTTAAAGTAATGGAATCTATTAAACGAGGAGGAGAACAAGTTGAAGTCTAAATTCCAATATAGTTTTAAAAAACTAAAATCCTACTGCGAGTCTGAAGATTTTAAAGGCTGGGATCCTTACGACGGCATGAACTCGAAAGTATTTCAAGCCTTGCCTTTAAAGCACTGGGATTTAGCGCGTTTGGCTTGGATTCAAGGCTTTAAGCGTAGTCCAATAAATTTCAGAAAACTATTATTAGTGCCTAAGCAGCACAATTCTAAAGGTGTTGCCTTATTTCTTTTGGGCTATTGCAGACTTTACAAGGCCGCACAAAACGGAAATGAAGATTATGGTTCTAAGGATGAATTGCTTAATCACGTCAAAAAGCTCACAGAATTGTTGTTAAGTTTGCAAGCTAAAGGGTATTCAGGGGCTTGCTGGGGCTATAATTTCGATTGGCAAGCAAGACGCTTATTTCTCTTCGAAAAAAATACACCAACGGTAGTGGCAACAGCCTTTTGTGTAGAAGCATTGATAGAAAGCTATAAGATTACAAAAGATGAAAACGTACTAAATACAGCCCTATCATCAGCAGAATTCGTACTACAAGATTTATCTCGTACAGCACACGGTAATGGACATATCTTTTCTTACAGTGTTAAAGACGGCAACAATACGGTAATTAACGCCTCTTTATTAGGCGCAAAAATTTTAAGCTATGCCTATAAATACATGCAAAAGCAAGAGTATTTAGACATGGCAAAAAAAGCAGTTGTTGCAGCTTGTGATTTGCAAGAGGACGATGGCTCTTGGATTTATGGATTATTGCCAGTACAGTCTTGGAAAGATAGTTTTCACACCGGCTTTAATTTAGATGCTATAGAAACCTATCAACAAAATACTGGCGATACCACGTTTAAAGAATACATAGATAAAGGTTGGGCATACTATACAGCACACTTTTTTGAAGCCGATGGCAAACCCAAATACTATCACAATAAAACCTACCCTATAGACATTCATTGTCCCGCACAGGTTATTGTAACAGCTTCAAAACTAAAACAATTTAAAAAACAGGAAAGCTTGTTAAAGAAAACTCTAGATTGGACCATTGACAATATGCAGTCTAAAAAAGGGTATTTTTATTATCAATATCGCAAAGGATTAAGTTCAAAAATTTCTTACATGCGTTGGAGCAATGCGTTTATGTTTAATGCAATAGCCCATTATTATCTTGAAATTAATAAATAAATGAAATCGGAAGCACTAAATCAGGTTATAACTTATGCGCCTAATTCAAGAGAAGAACTCATCGATTATGCTGTGGATAATAAGAAGATTTTAGTGGCTGTTAATGCTGAAAAGATTTTACATGCCACGGATCAAAGTAGAGCCATTATAAATAGAAATCTTGGCTACCCTGATGGTATTGGTGCGGTTTGGGCTTTGCGAAAAAGAGGACATAGGTCAACGGTTAAGATTCCTGGTTGTGAATTGTGGTTAGACTTGATTAAGAAATATTACAAGAACAAATCCTTTTATTTGGTAGGAGGGAAACAAGACGTTATTGAAGACACAGTAACGCAGCTAAGACAAGAATTTAAAGGCATTACTATTTGTAACTATAGAAACGGTTATATTACATCCGAAACTGAAGAAAAAGCACTCATTGATGATATCGTAAAACAACAACCAGATGTCGTTTTTGTTGCGATGGGCTCTCCAAAACAAGAACAACTTATGGAACGCATACAAAGGCATCACCAAGCGGTTTATCAAGGTTTAGGAGGCAGTTTTGATGTCTACACAGGCAATGTTAAGCGCGCGCCACAATGGTGGGTAAACAACAATTTAGAATGGGCTTATAGGCTCATTAATCAGCCAACAAGAATAAAACGACAAATACATCTGGTACGCTTTTTTATTAACCTACATTTAAATAGATATTAAAGACTTATATGAATTATCAAATTACCATAATAGCAGGAGCTAGACCCAATTTTATGAAGATTGCCCCAATCATTCATGCCATTCAAGGAGCAAAAAATAAGGGAGAAGCCATCGATTACCGATTAGTGCATACCGGTCAGCACTATGATAAAAACATGTCGGGTAGTTTTTTTGAACAGCTCAATATTCCTCAACCGCATATTAATTTAGAATGTAGTGGTGGGTCTCAGGCCGAGCAAACGGCTGCAATTTTAGTTTCCTTCGAGAGAGAGCTTGTGGCAAATCCCGCAGATTTGGTTTTAGTAGTTGGTGATGTCACGTCGACCATGGCCTGTGCACTTGTTGCTCAAAAATTACATATCAAGGTGGCTCATGTGGAAGGCGGCATAAGATCACATGATTGGACCATGCCTGAGGAGATTAATCGCTTAGTTACGGATAGCATTACCAATTATTTCTTCACCACCTCTGAGTTAGCCAATTCTAATTTGAGACATAGTGGTATTGATGAAGCGCAAATTTTCTATGTGGGTAATACCATGATTGATACGCTTCTCAAACAGCGCCCCAATTTTAGACCTCCAAGTATATGGGATCAATTAAAGTTGCGGGAGAAGGAGTACATCGTAATGACCTTACACCGTCCAGCCAATGTCGATGAAGAAAGCCAATTAAAAGCCATGCTAGACGAGATTATAGGACATACAGAGAATATGCCTTTGGTTTTTCCAGTGCATCCTAGAACGGCTCAAATATTAGAAAAATTGGATATTACACATCCGCGACTACACACTATTGCTCCATTGGGCTATTTAGAGTTTAATTATTTGGTAGCGCATGCCAAGGCAGTTATTACCGATTCAGGAGGTATCACAGAAGAGGCCTCGGTTATGAATATTCCTTGCATGACCTTAAGAGATAATACAGAGCGTCCCGAAACTATTGAACTCGGAACCAACGAATTAGTGGGGACTAATCCTGAAAATATCAAAAAATATCTAAAAATTTTATTTTCTGGTAGGTGGAAATCAGGAAAACCCATACCTTTATGGGACGGAAAAGCTGCTACTAGAATAGTACATATTTTATTGCAAATAAATAAAAATGTGGGCTTATCTTAGTGGCAACCCTTAATGTTAATAGCACCAGTAGATCCCTTTAGTATTGAAAATTTTTAAAAGCATTCCCTTAAATGCTTTAAAAACTAACGCTATGATTAAAACATTACTTGAAAATTTTTCTCCAGAAAATAACACCACCTTCTGGTTGGTTTGTGCATTCGTTTCGGCCTTTTTAATAGCCTATAGAACCTTTCCAACCATATTATACGTGGCAAAGAAGAAACATTTGATGGATGAACCCGATAGCCGCAGTGCCCACTCGGACAGAACGCCAACTTTGGGAGGTATAGGCATCTTTTTTAGCCTTATTGTGGTTATGACCATTGTTGGAGCTTTTTTAAATACCAAGGTATTACTATTGGTCATGGGAGGATTGACCATTTTATTTTTTATTGGCTTAAAGGATGATTTAACCGTATTATCAGCTAGTAATAAATTTGTTGGGCAGTTGTTTGCTGCAGGCTTATTGGTGGTATTTACAGATACACGAATCATTGGGTTCTCTAATATTATGGATATTGATGTGTTGCCTTATTGGGTATCCATAATTTTCACCTTATTTGTGTATATATTAATTATTAATGCCTACAACCTAGTTGATGGTGTAGATGGATTGGCAGGTAGTATTGCCTTAAGTGCTAGTGCTATTTTTACGTATTTATTTGTTAGTGCCAATGAATTGAGTCTCGCCACCATTGCCATTGCCCTTTGTGGAGCCTTAATTGCCTTTTTACGCTTGAATTTTTCTAGAAAGAATAAGATTTTTATGGGGGATACAGGCTCTATGATTGTGGGGTTTTTATTGGCATTTTTTACCATTAGTTTTATTAATATGGCGCAAGTCAATGAAAGTTCGGATTATTTTAAGGCATCTCCTGCTTTAGCTTTGGCCTTATTGTTTTATCCCTTAATTGATACCTTACGCATCTTTTTTATAAGAATTATTTTGCTAAAGAAAAGCCCTTTTAAGGCAGATAAAAATCATATTCATCACCGATTTATTCGTCAGGGCTTCAATCATGTCAAAACTACAATGACCATAGTTATTATCAATGTTATTATCATTCTCATTGCATTCAATCGTTTAGATTTTAAATTAAATAATCAAATCATATCACTATTACTTTATGGTTCGGTGCTGTATTACTTGCCTTTTGTTGTTAATAAGCTTATAAATAAATCCTAATGTAAAATCTGTAGCTGCCTTTGTGAGTCCTTTTAATTGCCCTTATATTTGCTTGCTTTATAAATTAATTGAATGAAATTTAAATATCATATCATAATATTAGCCGTGTTCGTTGTTTCGTGTGCTTCTAAAAAAGAATTGTTGTACATACAAGATGCAGCATCCGTAGCGTCGAATCAGGTTGTCTATAGTTCTCCTAAGATTCAGCCTAACGATATTCTTAAAATTACAGTTGAAAGTACGGTGCCAGAGGCTGCTGTTCCCTACAATAGGGTATCGGCCTTGAATGTGCAAGCTCAGAATATACAAATGCTGCAATTGGATGGGTATCTCGTCTCACCAAAACATACAATTGTATTCCCGGTATTAGGGGAGATTGCAACGGAGACGAAAACCACAGAACAGCTTGAGGACACTATAAAACAGAAGCTAGAATCAGGGGGGCATTTGGTCAATCCAACGGTTACCGTACGATTAGTAAATGCAAAAGTGACCATTTTAGGAGAGGTAAATCAACCTGGGACCTATAATTTTACAGAGCAGAACATTTCCTTTTTACAGGCTTTGGGTTATGCTGGGGACTTAACTATTAATGGGAAGCGTAATGATATATTATTAACTCGTGAGGTTGATGGTATACGGAAAGTCACACATGTGGATTTAACCTCTGCGTCTTTTATGAATAGTGAGTTTTATTTTATCAAACCTAATGATGTGATTATTGTAAATCCCAATAACCCCAGAGTAAAGAATGCTGGTTATATAGGTAATGTCGGTACAGTTTTGACGATTGCGTCCTTGGCCTTAAGTGTAACTATTTTATTAACTAGGTAGCTAATGGATAACCATTTCAATAATAATTTTAATTACCTAGAAGAGGACAGCTTTGATTTGAAGCATGAATTTAAAAAGTATAGCCGTTATTGGCCTTGGTTTTTATTAGGAGTATTCATAACTCTACTTAGTGCCTATATATACCTCAGATATTCACCGCGAATTTATCAGACTACAGCTAAAATAAAAATCTTAGATGAAGGAGAAGGCCTAGAATTACCTACTTCGGCGTTTATTTTTAAGCGATCCAATATCAATCTTGAGAATGAGATAGAAATTTTGACCTCCTATGTAATTTTAGAGAGGGTAGTAAGAGACTTAAAACTGAATACAAAGTTTTTTGAGGAAGGAACCATACAAACCTCTTCCGTTGCTTCACTTCCTTTGAAATATGAACAAATACTAATGCCAGATGGTATTACTAATCTCTCAACCTATAATATTATTATTAATGCTTCAGGTTTTGAGATTCTAGATGTAAAAACAGAACAAACTTTCAATTTTAAAGAACACTCCACTTATTCAATAGATCATGATTTACCCTTCAATCTAAAATTGGATAGGACTATACCCTTTGAAGATATTGATGGTAAAACGTTTATAGTTAATTTCAATTCTATAAAAAATGCTACACTTAATTTGAAGAGATTACTGGAAGTTGAACCCATTGGCGAGCAAAGTGATTTATTAAAAGTATCCATTAAAGGGGAAAGTACCGAATTAACAGAAGCAATTATTAATAGCCTGATTGAAATCTTTAATCAGGATGGTATTAGTGATAGACGTCTAGTATCCAAACGTACTTTAGAATTTATAGATGATAGATTTGAATTTTTAGCCTTAGAACTAGACTCGATTGAAGTTGATTTTAAAGACTTTAAACAACAAAATAATTTGGTTGATATTCAAACTGATGCTCAGATTGGATTAGAAAAACGTACTAAATCGGATGAGGAGGTGTTTCGACTTAATAATCAATTGGCTTTAGCTAAGCTTATACAGGAAGCTTTAAGGTCTCCAAATTCAGAGTTATTACCCGCAAATTTTGGATTGGAAAGTAGTAATATCAATACTCTAATTGCAGATTATAATACGGCTGTTTTAGATCGTGATAAGCTTAAAAAAAGTGCAGGAGAAAATAATCCTTCGGTGCAAATAGCAAATACAGCAATAGCAGATTTAAAACTAAATATTGAGAACTCGCTTAAAGCCTATATTTCTCAATTAGAAACATCACAAAATCAATTAGAACTACGAAATAAGCGCTTCGTTGGGGAGGTGGCTCAAATCCCAGAAAAGGAGAAACTATTGCGATCTATCGCCAGAGAGCAGAAAATTAAGGAAAGTCTCTATTTATTGTTATTGCAGAAACGTGAAGAAGCGGCCATTAACTATGCCATTACAGAGCCCTCTATTAAGGTAGTGGAGTATGCCCTTTCCGGTTCCAAGCCAATATCACCGAAACCAAATATTGTATACGCAGGAGCCTTGTTAGGTGGCCTGTTAATTCCTTTTGGAATTTTGTATCTCATATTTATGCTAGATACCAAATTACATAGTAAAGACGATATCAACACTTTATCCCCTAAAATTCCAGTAGTTGGGGAAATTCCCGATCTTAAAAAGAAGAAAAACACCATCTTTAACGATCCAAGTGATCGATCTGCATTGGCTGAGTCCTTCAGAATTTTAAGCTCTAATGTCAATTATATCCTGCCACTTAATAAAGACAATAAGGGGCGTGTGATTTTTTGTACCTCAACCATTAAAGGAGAAGGGAAAACCCTTGTTAGTCTAAACCTTTCTTTGGCATTATCTAGCATTAATAGAAAAGTATTATTGATAGGGGCCGATTTAAGAAATCCACAAATACATACCCATATTGCTGAGAATAAGCAAAAACCTGGGTTGTCTAATTTTCTTCATGATGCTAATTACAATTGGAAAGATGCTTTAATTAGTGGCTTTGAGAAACATCCTAACCATCAGATCATCCTTTCTGGTAGTATTCCACCTAATCCAGCACATTTGTTGACCAATGGACGCTTTGAAAAACTTTTAGAGGAAGCACGCGAGGAGTACGATTATGTGGTTGTGGATACCGCACCTACAATTCTGGTGACCGATACCCTACTCATTTCCCAGTTAGCTGATGCTACTATTTATTTGGCAAGGGCTAATTATACGGAGAAGAATTTGCTTAAGTTTTCTAAAGAACTTGAAGAAACTGGAAAACTGAAGAACATGGCTTATGTGCTAAATAGTGTCGGTGCAGGAAAATCCTATGGTTATGGTTATAATTATGGCTATAACTATGGTTATGGTAGTGATGAGGATTAATATTAAATTTATACGCTTATTTTTATCTCGATAAAGTAGATATGGCCTAGGTCATACATAAGTCCTGTTGTGATTATATATTACTTTTAAAAGTGAATTTTAAAACATAAGACCATTTATTTTCACTTCTTTCCAAAATAATGATCCATAATATCAACGCCCTTAATAGAGATGATGCTTTAATAGAGGCTGCTGAGTTACTTTTTGAACCATAACAAGTATGCACAATGTACTTGTGGTTGCAGGTAAGTTAATTGCTGGGGTGTTAAGTTATTCTAATTTATCGCGTATTGACCTTGCAGAGGCTGTTTTATGATACTTAAGAGAACATTATATGAGATTTACCACACAAGTTATGGTAAAAATGTGATTGTATTTGCTTCAAATACAAATATCAAAACCGTCACACTATAATCTTTTAAGAATGCGATTTTCGCGCCTTATCTATTGTTGATAATGGCATCTTAGTTGGCGTTATCACCACTGCAGATGTAATGAACCATCTATATAATTAACTTTAATTTGCTAAGTCTTTTAGATGTTTAATGGTCGCAGTGGGGTCACTACTTTTAAACACATGACTGCCGGCAACAAAGGTATCTGCACCTGCCTCTACTAACTTTTTGATATTTTGATCGGTTACTCCACCATCTATTTCAATACGTGTATCTAGGCCTTGATCCTCGATCATAGCTCTTAACTTTTTGATACGTTGGTAGGTCACGGCTTCAAACTTTTGTCCTCCAAATCCAGGATTTATGGACATCAAAAGAACCATATAACACTCAGGTAAAATATCTTCTAAAACATTGATGGGTGTGGTTATATTTAAAACAATTCCTGCTTTACAACCTGCATCTTTAATCTGTCTCAAGGTTCTATGTAAATGTACTGTAGATTCATAATGTACTGTAATAATATCAGCACCAACCTTTGCGAATTCTTCAATATAACGCTCTGGTTTTTCAATCATTAAATGCACATCTAATGGTTTGGTAGCATGTTTTTTAATGGCTGCGATAACGGGCATACCATAAGAAATATTGGGTACAAAATGGCCATCCATAACATCGATATGAAACCAGTCGGCTTCACTATTATTAACCATTTCAGTATCGAGTTGCAGATTGCCAAAATCCGCAGCGAGCATGGAGGGAGCAATTAAACATTTACTCATGAGCTATGTTTTAAGAAATTTGTAGTTAGTTGAATGAGTTCTTCTGCTGGTAAATAATTAGCGTTCTTTATCCAATTAAAGTACAAATATAGCTTTTTCATATCGGCATACTTCTGAAAAATTTCGAATTTTCCTC
>Ga0189289_10347_pt1 | contig 23701 bp, 31 predicted proteins | sample UW106minimetaG_FD_130313 | JGI IMG/M metagenome (GOLD analysis project Ga0189289, IMG submission 130313) | Marine microbial communities from the Costa Rica Dome - UW106 mini metaG | ecosystem: Environmental > Aquatic > Marine > Oceanic > Photic zone | place: Costa Rica: the Eastern Pacific...
CCCCCCGAGAGGCCGGTGCCGCTACCGCGAGCCACGAATGGGACACCGTGTTGATGGCAGCACCGCAGGATGGCGGCAACCTGATCGGTGGTTTCTGGCAGCACCGCGAGGGGTGGGCAATGACGCTCAAGCGTCAGTCCGTCACAGTCGTAACTCAGCAGTTCTTGACGCTTCGCCACGATGGCCCGAGGGGGCAGACAGCGGCGCAGATCCCTCTCCAGAACTGACCAGTTATGGCTCACAGCGATCTCGATCTGACCCAAGACTACGCATCAAAAAGCTTGCGAAGTGGGCAATTAAGAAACACAGCAAACAGAACTGGACGTTCCTGAGTCAGGATGTTGCACGGTTTGCATCAGCCCTTTGGCGTCGGTTCCAGTGACAGCTCCCGCGTTGAACACCAGCCATTCCGAAGCCATCTTCGGAGCAGCACAGACCCTGATGCCCGGAGGCGTCAGCTCCCCAGTGCGGGCGTTCAAGTCGGTCGGCGGTCAGCCGATCGTGTTCGATCGAGTCAAGGGTCCCTACGCCTGGGACGTGGATGGGAATAAATACATCGACTACATCGGCAGCTGGGGGCCTGCAATCTGCGGCCACGCCCACCCCGAGGTGATCGCAGCACTGCAGGAGGCGATCGAGAAGGGCACCAGCTTCGGAGCACCCTGTGCCCTGGAGAACACCCTGGCCGAGATGGTGATCGACGCTGTTCCCAGCGTTGAGATGGTGCGGTTCGTCAACAGCGGCACGGAAGCCTGCATGGCTGTGCTGCGCCTGATGCGCGCCTACACCGGCCGCGACAAGGTGATCAAGTTCGAGGGCTGCTACCACGGCCATGCGGACATGTTCCTGGTGAAGGCTGGCTCCGGAGTGGCAACCCTTGGGCTGCCCGATTCTCCAGGCGTGCCCCGCAGCACCACCGCCAACACCCTGACGGCTCCATACAACGATCTAGAGGCCGTTAAAGCTCTGTTTGCTGAGAACCCCGACGCCATCTCGGGCGTCATTCTCGAGCCGATCGTCGGCAACGCTGGTTTCATTCAGCCGGAACCAGGCTTCCTCGAGGGGCTACGCGAACTCACCAAAGAGAACGGAGCGCTGCTCGTGTTCGACGAAGTGATGACGGGATTCCGGATCAGCTACGGCGGCGCCCAAGCCCACTTCGGTGTCACCCCAGACCTCACGACCATGGGCAAGGTGATTGGTGGTGGTCTGCCCGTTGGCGCCTATGGCGGCCGCGCCGACATCATGGGAATGGTCGCGCCTGCAGGCCCCATGTATCAGGCCGGAACCCTCAGCGGTAATCCCTTAGCGATGACCGCAGGTATCAAGACCCTTGAATTGCTCAAGCAGCCCGGTAGCTACGAGAAGCTGACCGCCACCACCCAGAAGCTCGTGGCGGGCATCAAGGAAGCAGCACAGGCCGCCGGTGTGCCGATCACAACCGCCAGCGTGAGCGCCATGTTCGGCTTCTTCCTCTGCGAAGGCCCGGTGCGTAACTTCGAGGAAGCCAAGGCCACGGATTCGGAACGCTTCGGCAAGCTGCACCGCGCCATGCTCGAGCGGGGCGTCTATCTCGCACCTTCCGCCTTCGAAGCCGGCTTCACCTCCCTGGCGCACTCCGACTCCGACATCGAAGCCACAATCAATGCCTTCCGCGAAAGCTTCGCGGCCGTGGCCTGATCCCGCCGTGCTGGCCTCAGAACCTCCTCCCCCTCCACTGGTCTGCACCATCCAGACCGTGGAGAGCAGGTGGTCAGGCCAACCCATTCCTGGCATTCGTCAGCTTGAACAACAGCAATTCCAGATTGATCGGGTTGGCAAACCCAGCATCGATCCGGTGACGGTTATCGAGAGCAGGCTCACACCTCTGGTGGAACAATTCAGCAGTTCCGGTGTTGAGCAGATTGAACGCTCAGGGATGACCTATCACTGGTCCTACGAAGCCCCCTTGGGTCCTCTCCAATTCAGCAATGGCGGGAGAGCAACAAGCCCAGCCCGCGAAAGTCGTGTCGCCGTGAGCGGCGATCTGATTATCGACGTGCCAAACGGTTTCAAACTCAGTCAGCAATCCCGCCTAACCCAATCCGGTGGGACACAAACCCTGAGCAGCCTTCTTGAAACAGCCCATGGCTCCTGCCGCGAACAACGCTGAGTCGCTTCTGGTGCAGGCTCGGCAAGCAGCCAAGCGTGCCTATTGCCCTTATTCGAACTTCCATGTAGGTGCCGCCGTGCGGTGTGAAGACGGGAGCGTGATCGACGGCTGCAACGTTGAAAACGCCAGCTATGGGCTGAGCATCTGCGCGGAGCGCGTCGCGCTGTTTACCGCAATCAGTCTGGGCAAACGACCAATTGCACTGGCCGTGAGCTGTATCGACACCCAGACCAATGCCTCGCCTAGCTCACGCATGCCATGCGGCGCTTGCCGTCAGGTGATGCAAGAACTCCTGCCGAGCGACGCCCATGTCAACATCGACGGGGTTGGCACTATGCAGCTTGACCAACTTCTCCCAGCACCATTTCAGCTTGGCGCGCCAAAAAGCAATCGATAATTACAGCAATAAATTCGAAACAATTGACCAGCAGGGCAACATTTTTTTCAAAATCATTAACCAGATAATTAGCCATTACTCTAATCACGAAGCGAGGAAACTGTTCAGGTCACGGCATGTCACACACACCCAAACAAGCCTCGCACGGTCGAACCAAAAGATACATAAAAACACCTCAACCAAAACTTCATCACTCCCATGAAGTCACAACAAGCTTCCAGAAAAACAATATTTCTATTAATTTTTCACCATCCAGCTAAAAAAGGAAACATAAAACTACGCCGTTGATTCGCAGACAAAAATCAAGAGTGGACCCAGCGCGCCAAGGCTTTCTGAGGATCACTAATTTCGGACAAATCGCTATAAACATACTGCGGCCATTCAACCTCTGGAAGGCCTGCAAATAGCATCAAATTGAGTGGATATTCTTCCGAATCTGTACAGCGACGAAAGTCATCCCGAAACAGGAATGTTGGCTTACCAAGAGCAATCGCCGCACCAAGCTCCACCATCACTCCTTCATCGGGTGGCGTTCCATTCACGATCGCGAATAGGGCATCGGCATCACGCACATCCTGCAAGTCCCGCTGGGCAACGCGATAGGCCCAACCGGGTTCCGCCAAATTCACCTGACCATTTCGCGCAAAGGGCTCCCACACCTCTAACCCCAGGGCTTCCAACTCCCCGATGAACTCTGGCAACAACAGCCGCTTCCACTGGGCAGAAAAGCCGTAAGGAGACGCCAAATAAATCGTGCGCAAGGACGTCATCACAGCCCACGCGAAGAGCGATAGGCCTGCTCATCCGCACGAGCCTTTTCGAGGTTTTCCCAGGGGAACACCACCCATTCCGAAGACTCTGCAACAACGGCTGCCGTCCACCAGTCAGGACAGCTCTTGCTAACCCATACGGCAAAGGAGGCCTGCGGCACCTCAGCTTTCAAAGCGTTCAACGTGCGCCCGGTTTCATAGACATCATCCACAATCAACGCAGATGGTTGTGGGCTTAAAAGCAGGGGGCGATCGATGGCATGGCTGAGCGCAACCGCGAGGCATAGGCCACCCCTGGGGACCCCGTAAACCCCCGTCACAGCTGAATCCGCAAACCGTGAAGCCAGCAGCTGCACAGCCTGATCAAATTGAGCCCAGCTGAGAACCTGCATAGCCGGAGAATGGCACATCCACGCTGTGATGCCCCTTGAACCGAGACATCCCACCCCAAGAGCAAACCCGCAAATGGTTTCGCAGCCATCTGCTCAACCGGGAGCTGGAATTGCAGGAGCTGTATGACCTGCCTCAGGGCGAACTGGATCTGTTGATGGCCGAAACCGCCGAAATCCGCTCGGACACAGAAAACCGATCCCGCAGCCACGGTCGCTGGTGCACCGCGGGCTACGTTCTGGAACTGGCCCGAATCATTGATACACGACGCGCCCGAGACCAGGTCGATTTCAGCTAGATCCTTCGGCCCAGGGATGAAGGATGACACCGCGATAGCAAATTCAATCCCGTTGCATCAAGACAAAATCACGGACTTGTTCAAACCAGCCCAACCATGACTGGCGGGCTTCAAAGTCACGCCGAAGCAGCTTCAGGACTCTTTTCTGATAACTCACTTTATGCGGATCTGAAGCAAGCAGTTGCTCTGTATCCCTGATTTCACGATCGATCGTACGCTTTCGATAAACATTTTGGATCCTTGCAACGCTGTTACGCAGCTCTTGTTTGGCCGACTCAGGGTCACCACCAACATCATCCCGAAGACGATTCAACATCGATCGATCCAACGACATTTGGTACGGATCCAGCTCATCTGGCATGGAACGAAGCACGTTCAACAGAAAGGCCACACGGGCATGACGACTGGGGAAATCCATCGAATCCGCTGCAGCGTCCAAATTCACCTGCTTGCGCCCTGAGCTCTGCGCCAAGGTTCGCTTCACCACACCACCCTCTTTCAGCAGAAGGTCATCGAGCCCTCGAAGGTAGTAGTGCTGAACAGGGAATTGTTTCCCCTGAGCAACCCCAAGACAGCGACCAGATCCCTGGGTGATAGAGGCATGAAGACGAAGCCGCTTGAGAGCAGATGTTTTGACGATTGATTTCACCTGGGGGAAAACAAAAAATCTCTTTTGAGCAGACTCAAAGAAATCATCGTCCATGGAAGCTGTCAGCCTCCATGGCATCAGGAGAGATTCAACATTTTCCTCTTCAAGGAATCGAAATAAGCCTGGATGCAAGTATTCATCAGCATCAATAACAGCAACATAATCCTCTCGAATCAGATCCTGAACACTGGAGATCCTCTGCCCTTCAGACTCATGGAATTGAATCTCGTTTTTTGCAAATATCTCTTTGCACAATGGTGCCGCTCCTGGAGCAATCACAGGATAAAAAGCGTCAACACCAAGTCGACGATGATGATCAATAAAAGATTTGAGATAAGGGGCTTCACCATCAAAAACGCGAACGACGATGGCGAAACTGCTCACTTAATCCAGGGAATTTAATTCAAATTACCACAACATGTCCTTTAAAAACATGTTGCCTGCAGGGCTTGCAACAGAGAACACGACTAACACTGAAGCCAGTAATCTCTCCCTGCAATGGCCCCTCTTCAACGGCGCGAGGTTTTGGGCCTGGGCGGGCTAAGCGCAGCGGGGTTGCTGCTGCAAGCCGCATCTACACCTCAGGGGCCCTCTTCCGTTCAACAGCAGCCCCTCAAAAAGATTGCCCTCGAGGAGCACTTTTCCATCAAAGTCCTGCTTCCCAGGGAGCAGGAAGTGAGCTTCTTTGCGCCCGAAATCCTTGCCGCGATCGAACCGCGACTCCCCGAACTCGGGGAAGCCCGATTGAAAGCCATGGATGCCGCAGGCATCGACATCGCCGTGCTTTCACAAACAGCGCCTGGCATTCAAGGCATCAGCAGCCCAACAGAAGCATCAGGCCTTGCCATCGAGGCGAACAATGCACTGCACAGCGCCACTGCCATGCACATGACGCGATTCAAAGGGTTTGCAGCCCTGAATATGCAGAATGTCGACCATGCATGCGACGAACTCAAGCGTTGCGTCCTTGAGCTCGGTTTTGTAGGTGCACTGGTCAACGGCAGCAGCCAAGGCATCTACCTCGACGACCCCTCTATGGCCCCACTGTGGTCATGCATTGAGGATCTGGATTTTCCGCTCTACCTGCATCCAGGCATCCCGACGGATCAACCGTCGCCCATGGTGAAAGAGCTGGATGGCGCCACCTGGGGATGGTCCTTTGATACAGCCACCCATGCCCTGCGCTTGATCGTGAAAGGAGTGTTTGAAAAGCACCCAGGCGCAAAAGTCATTCTCGGCCACATGGGTGAAAACCTTCCGTTCTATCTCTGGAGACTGGACAGTCGCTTCGCCACAACGCGTTATCGCGACAGCATCAGCATGTCCCCTGGTGATTGTTTCCGAAAGCACTTCTGGATCACAACATCGGGCGTTTGCGACAACGCTGCTTTGCAGTGTTCGATCGACTCCCTCGGGGACGATCGCGTCATGTTTTCAACAGACTATCCATACGAAGACATTGAACTTGCGGGGCATTGGATTGAACAGGCCCCCGTCAGCAATGCAATCAAAAAGAAAATATGCCGCGACAATGCTCGACAACTACTGAAGCTAACTTGAAAGATGATTAAAACTCAGAATATCCTGAGATACAGGTGCTTAGAACCTTGGCTTCTGATCAGCGATAGTTCTCAAACTGGAGGGGAACATCGAGCTCATCTTCCTTACTCTTGACGAGCTGAATTGCGACCTGAAGATCATCCTTGCTTTTGCCCGTGATTCGCACACTTTCCCCCTGGATCGCCACCGTCACTTTCTTGAGTTCGTCACGCACCATCTTGCTTAGTTTTTTGGCAATCTCCTGACTCAGCCCCTTGCGCAGCTTCACCACCTGCCTGACCCGATTTCCCCCCGCCGTTTCAGGAGTTTGAAAATCAAAAATCTTGAGTGAAAGATTGCGTTTGGTCGCTTTGGTTCGAAGCACATCCTCCACAGCTTGAAGCGTCATATCACTGGCCGTGGTGATCACCAGCTCTGTTTCTTCCAGATCAATCTCAGTGTTGGAATCCTTGAGGTCATAACGGTTACCCACATCGCGACGCACCTGATCGAGGGTGTTCACCAGCTCCTGACGGTCAAAGTCAGAGACCACGTCGAAGGAATACGTACTGGCCATGTCGCGAGCGTGTCGATCGTCCAGCTTAGAAAGCCACCGCCCCTTTCAAGGTTGCAGTCATCCCAGGCCCGTTATGGTCGCCGGACCTAATCGAAATCGATGACTCCTGCGTTTGCCTGGGCCCTCTGTCTGATGGGAGCCGTCGTGATGGTGAGCATCGTGCTTACCGGAGCCGGAAGGGCCAATGCAGACTTCACCATGGCTGACCTGCAGGCACCACGGGCGATGTTTGAACGGCTGCCCGCCTTCGGTCAGCGCGCGGTCTGGGCACAGGAGAACAGCTGGGAAGCTCTAACCCTGGGGGCCCCCGCGATGCTGTTGTGTCTGATCAGTGGTGTCAGCAGCACCAGTGCCATCGCTGCAGCGTGGATCTGGCCAGGCATCCGTTTCGTCTATCTGTTCGCCTACGTCGGCAATGTGCCTCCCCTGAGGGGACTGTGTTGGGCAACTGGGGTGACGGCCGTCGGCGTCTGCTACGTCGAGGGGCTACGGGCCGTGATCAGCGCCGCTGGCTGATCAGTCGAAATAAAGAAGACTCACCACCTTCCCCATATCTTCTGCCGTTCGCGCACTTGCAAGCAGCGTTTCACTGTCATGAAACGCGAGGCAGATCAACTGATCACAGCGGTTGATGATCTCCTGATTGCACAAACTGCTGGCCATGGGCAAAGGCAGATCGTCCTGCTCGGGCTTATCAACAAGGTGCAGCACACGATCCAGGAGATCACGGATTTCAGGCACCTGCCGATCGAGGCTCTGGGGCAACAAGACCGTGAGCTTGGAGGGATCCACCTCCAGACATCCGCGAATCACCGCAGCGTTTACCCCCTGGGATCCTGATGTGACCAGGGAATGCCCTTCCTGAACGAGAGAGCGTGCCACCAACTCGATCAGATGAACCGCAACAACGGGGACATGGCGGCTACCAAGGATGGCGATCCTTCGCTGACTTTTGTCCTGCAACAGTGCAAGTTCCTGCGCCAGGGTGTCAACCCGATCGAGAGCTGGCAGATCCAGTGACTGACCCAAGGAAAACCCGCCGCCTGATTTCATCGGAAGCTAGCAACCATCAGGCGTGTTGAACCGTCAGATTCAATGCACTGAAGAGCTGATCCAGCTTGCAGTGCTCTTCCACAAGACGGAAGGCATAGGTCGCCTTCACGGCTTCATGCAGCCGCACATGTCCGAAGGCCTGCTCAATCACTTCCACCGTGGCGAGCGTGTCGTGCTCCACCTTGAGGAGGGGCACATCCAGCTCTTCAGCGCGGTTGATCAATTGAGGGAGAGGTTCCCCTGCTCCAGTCAGGATCAGGCACTGGGTTGAAGCCTCCAGAGCAGCCAACTGGATATCAGTGCGATCAGCACCCGTGACGACAGCCATGTTGCGTCGTTTGCGGAAGAACTCCATGGCTGAATTCACATTCATCGCGCCAATACTCAGGGTTTCCACCAGCAGTTCTTGCCGTTCTGGGCAGCAAATCACCCGCGCATTCAGCCGTCTTACCAACTCACCGACGGTGACGCTGCGCAGCAATGGGGAACGCGGCATGACTCCGAACACCTGCAAGCCAAGGGCCTGCAAGGCAGGAACCACCTGACGCTCCAAGCTCTCGACCTCCTCGGGGGTGACAGCATTCAGGACGACACCGACCAGGCGATCTCCAAGGGTCTGCTTGGCCGCCAGAAGAGCATCCACGCTGCGACTGTCCTGCCACAGGTGCACCAGCACGACCTTGGCATCAAGACCTGTCGCCAATTGCGGCAGGCTGAGGCCATACAGCAGCCCCTCCTGCAGGCTTCCCGCGCACTCCAAAAGGGTGAGACCTTCGCCGGACTGTATTTGCTGCCGCAGTTCATCGAAACCTTCGCCTGCATCCAGCTCGCCCAGGCCAAGGCGCTGGGCAGCTGTTGTCGGAGACAGCAGATGCATCGATGGAATCAGACGCTCCGACGGCAGATTCAGCGTTTCACCAACAAAGCGAACGTCATCATCAATGAGGGGTTCCGGCAACGGCCCCTGGTTTGGATCCCAATCCAGGCTGGTGGCCAAGGGCTTTCCGAAACGGATCTGCTGTCCGGCTCGCGCAAGCTGCTGGGCAATTCCCAGAACTAGGGCCGACTTCCCACTGAACGGCTCGCACGATCCGATCAACAGTGTCGTTCCCATAGAGGTGATGCCTGTCATCAATGAATCTAGGCCTGCTCAGGAGCATCACTGCGCTCAATCAACAGCCACTGCCAGAACCCATCGGGGAGGTCTGGCTCCGATCGCTGCGGATGAGAGCGATCCATCAGCCAGGCCACCAGTTGATGAGTCACCAGAGAGAAATCAACGTCCCCCTCGGTATGACCGGGAAAACGGAGTTCGCATTCCAGCTTCTCCAGGGGCGCAGCGACCCCGTTCCAGCGGAGTTCATAGGGGTATCCATCCATTCCGGCAACGGGACGCCGCCCCTCCAGTTCACCGCGACGCAGGATCTGCAGGGCTGCGGCCAGATCCTGCTCACGACTGACACCACCGCAGTAGGGAGCAAACAGAACCAGTTGGGCAGCATCTGACACAGCTGGTGATGGGTTCCTGGTTCAGTCGATTCAAGGATGCCCCAAGCTGGCCCCATGGCCCAGTCCCCCTTCCACGGCCGAACCATCGGCATCACAGGCGCGCGCGGAGCTCTGGGCGTAGCCCTTTCCCGTTGCTTCCGTGGCGCAGGCGCCCACGTGATCGGTTTCACGCACGGTGCGACACCTCCAGAGCAAACGGATGGCCCCCACCGCTGGGTGAGCTGGAGCTGCGGCAACGAAGCCAGCCTGGACGCCGATCTGGCGGATATCGATGTTTTGGTTGTCAACCATGGAATCAATCCTCAGGGCAACCAAAGCCCTGACGTAATCAATCAAGCCCTGGAGATCAACACCCTGAGCAGCTGGCGGCTGATGCAGCGTTTTGAGGCCATCAGCAGAACCTCAACCCAGGGTTGTCCAAAAGAAGTGTGGGTCAACACCTCGGAAGCGGAAATTCAGCCTGCCGTCAGTCCGGTGTACGAACTCACCAAACGAATGTTGGGTCAGCTGGTGAGCATCCGTGGTGCTGTGCTCGATCGATCAGGGCGCGAAGCCCTGATCCTGCGCAAGCTTGTGCTCGGCCCCTTTCGCTCGTCGCTCAATCCCATTGGGGTCATGGGAGCCGATTTCGTTGCTGAACAAGTGCTACGCCAAGCCGGCTGGGGGTTTCGCCTCGTGATCGTGACCCCAAACCCACTGACCTATGTGTTGATGCCCCTAACCGAGCTCGGACGGAGGATCTACAGCCAGATCCTCAGTCGCCCCGATCCGTAAGGATCTCGCAACCGTCGCTGGTGACCAGAACAGTGTGTTCCCACTGCGCGGAAAGCGATCCGTCGCGGGTGACGACAGTCCACTGATCCCGGAGTGTGCGGCATGCCTTACTGCCAGCATTGAGGATTGGCTCAATGGCCAGGGTCATGCCGGGACGCAGGGTGACGTTAGGAAGCTCATCAGTGCGGAAGTTGAACACGGAGGGCTCTTCGTGCAGGTTCCGGCCCACACCGTGGCCGGTGTAATCCTCCACGACACTGAAACCGTTGGCCTTGACGTGGTCTTCAACCGCTCCCGCAATATCCAGCAGGGTGTTCCCGGCTTTGACTTGGCTGAGACCAGCCATCAAGGACTCCTTGGCAACACGGCTCAACGTCTGAGCTTCCTCGGGGGCATCACCCACGCAGATCGTGATGCAGCTGTCTCCGTGGTAGCCCTCGAAGTACGCGCCGGTGTCAACTTTCAGCAGATCACCCTGCCGAATCACCCGCTTCAAACTGGGAATGCCATGCACCACCTCGTTGTTGATGCTGGCGCAGATGCTCGCTGGGAACCCGTGATATCCCTTAAAGCTCGGGGTCGCACCCATTTCCCGAATGCGTTTTTCGGCGTAGGCATCGATATCCCCAGTGGTTTGACCGGGCTCCACCATTCCCATCACTTCCCGGAGCACGGTCGCAACGATGTGACTGGCCTGGCGCATGATCTTCACCTCGCGCGCCGATTTGATCTCAACACCTCGACGCTTTTGAATCCGCGGCCCGGTTGCTGTCACCTGCCCCTGCGCCGCCTGGGTGGATGCCAGAAGATCAGCAAAGAGATTCATGGCTCAACCGAATATCCGTCACGCTATCAACAGCAACCGAATTGATGCCGGTCATGACGCTGCTTGTGCGCTTGCGCGAACTGCACCGAAGCGTTGCACCATTCGTTCTGGCGCCACTGCTGGTGACGGTGTTCTCCGGCGTCAGTTATCGCTTGGCCCGTGATTGGTTCGGAGCGAGCCGCGAACAGGTGCACTGGTTGATGGTGGTGCATGAAGGGGAATGGCTTGGATCCACGCTGGAACCGGTTGTCGTGCTTCTCAACGCAGTTGGCCTGTTATGGATGCTGATCACAGGCGCGGTGCTCCTGATCGAACGATGGCGTCGAAAGGTACACTCATAGTTTGGCGATTCAACGCGGAGCTGGGATGGCAGCCGATTCGAAGGACACAGTGGTGACCGACGAGAACACCGAAGCGGCTGTGGATACAGCACCTGAGGCCTCAGAGGCGAAGCCCAACAAGGCTGCTAGCGCTCCTACCAAGAAGCTGAGCGCCGAGGCTCTGATTCGCAGCTTTGAGACGGCTCAGCAGAAGGATGATCTTCCTGAGATCTACGTGGGTGACACGGTTCGTGTTGGCGTGCGGATCAGTGAGGGCAACAAAGAACGTGTGCAGCCCTACGAGGGCGTGGTGATCTCCAAACGCCATGGAGGCCTCAATCAGACCATCACGGTGCGGCGGATTTTCCAAGGCATCGGTGTTGAGCGGGTGTTCATGGTTCATAGCCCCCAGGTGGCTTCCATCAAGGTGGAGCGGCGCGGTAAAGTGCGCAGGGCGAAGCTTTTCTATCTGCGGGAACGGGTGGGCAAGGCCACCCGCGTGAAGCAGCGCTTCGATCGCTGAGGTTTCGACCTCGTTCAATCAGTTGCCAACAACGTTGGCTTAGGGGTTCATCGCCTTGCGCCGTTAGTTCAGTTGGTAGAACGCAGGTCTCCAAAACCTGATGTCGGGGGTTCGAGTCCTCCACGGCGCGTCCGATGTTCCCCTCGTGCAGTTTCCCGGTTCTGAGCATGGAGTTGGATCTTCAACCTGGTGATGTTGTGAAGGTGTTGGAGTCAGCCGCCCTTGGCTGGGTCCGAGCCCGAGTGATACGCGTCAAATCTGGCGGCCGTGTGGTCGTTCAAAGTGATCAAGGTCGTGAGTTCACCGCTCGTGGCAATCAGGTTCGGCTGATTGAACCAGCTGGATTCCGCCCCTGAACTTTGTTCTGTCGGTTTTCAACCGATGTGAGCTGCTTTGTCCCGACGACACAGTCGTCGGGATTTTTTTAATGGCAGCGATCTGATGACAAACAAAGCTTGTTCGTCGCTTCAGTTGTTGACGGAGGGCAGGGCGACGGTTGATACTGATCAGGTCGTCAAGGCGACACAGATCAAGCTGTTCTGAGGAACACTCCTAAAAAGCTTGCTTTGATCTGGGACCGTAGTTCAACCGGTTAGAGCACCGCCCTGTCACGGCGGAAGTTGCGGGTTCGAATCCCGTCGGTCCCGTTCTCACCACCAAGATCCTCGATGGTGCGCGTTCGATTGGCCCCTAGCCCAACGGGCACGCTTCATATTGGAACGGCGCGCACAGCTGTTTTCAACTGGCTTTACGCCAAGCATGAGCAGGGAAAATTCGTGCTCCGCATCGAAGACACCGATAAAGAGCGGTCAAAACCTGAGTTCACCCAGAACATCCTTGAGGGCTTGCAATGGCTCGGGCTCAACTGGGATGAGGAACCCGTCATCCAGAGCGAACGGGTCTCCCAGCATCGTGAGGCGATTCAGTCCCTGCTCGATCAAGGATTGGCCTACCGCTGCTATGCCAGCGAATCGGAACTCACGGCCATGCGCGATGCGCAAAAAGCCTCCAACCAGGCTCCGCGCTACGACAACCGTCACAGGAATCTGACACCGGATCAGGAGCAAGCCTTTCAGGCGGAAGGGCGTGAAGCGGTGATCCGCTTTCGGATTGATGACGCCGCCGAAATCCGCTGGAACGACCTGGTGCGTGGAGCCATGAGCTGGAGTGGCTCTGACCTCGGTGGTGACATGGTCATTGCCCGTCGCGCGCCGGCGGATCAGATCGGGGACCCTCTCTACAACCTTGTGGTGGTGGTGGATGACGCCGCCATGGAGATCACCCACGTGATCCGCGGTGAAGACCACATTGCCAACACGGCCAAGCAACTGCTCCTTTACGAGGCCCTGGGTCTGCCGTTACCCACCTTTGCCCACGCCCCTCTCATCCTCAATTCTGAGGGACGCAAACTCTCCAAACGGGATGGGGTGACCTCCATCAATGACTTCCGCGCCATGGGATACACCCCTGACGCCATTGCCAACTACATGACCCTTTTGGGTTGGTCCGTTCCGGAGGGTATGGAGGAACGATTCAGCTTGAGCGAGGCCGCTGCCGTCTTCAGCTTCGAGCGTGTCAACAAAGCAGGTGCCCGCTTCGACTGGGACAAGCTCAACTGGCTCAACTCCCAGGTTTTGCATGGCTGGACATCGGAGCATCTCCTGAAAGAGCTGACACCACTTTGGGCTGAGCGCGGTTGGGACCAACCCAACAGCAACAGTTGGAGCCTCGACCTCTGTGCCCTGCTGGGCCCGTCGCTCACCCTGCTAAATGACGGCGTCGATCAGGCGGCACCGTTCTTTGAATGTCCGGAACTCCAGGAGGATGCTCTTGAGCAACTGGCTGTAGACGGAGCCAAAGCGGCCGTCACCAACCTGATTGAGCGCCTTGAGAGCCAACCATGGGATGGCATGGATACCGATCAAGCCAAGGCCTGGTTGGGGGATGCCGCCAAAGCAGCCGGTGTGAAAAAAGGAGTGGTGATGAAATCCCTGCGCGCCGCATTGCTGGGGCGTCTTCAAGGACCGGATTTGATCACAACATGGTCACTGCTGGCCCGAATCGGTGAGGACCTGCCGCGTCTGCGGCGCTGCCTCAGCTGACATTGCCTCAACGTCATCTCCTTTGACCAAACCGAGAGCCCGAGCTAACGGTTGAGCAGTAAGGCCCTGCAGACCAACTGTCATCAGGATTGTCAGAAACACCAGCCCCTGAAGACGTCCAGCCCCCAAGATGCCGGCCTGTTCGAGACGTATGGCGAACAGTGAGGCCACTGATGCCGTGACGATTCCTCGAGGAGCGAGCCAACCCAGAAACAGGCGTTGTTCAAGGTTGTAGGGCAGGCCAATTGTGGCCACCCCTACGCCGATCGGCCGCACCACCAGCATCAACGACAGCACACACAGAATCCCGCCCCAACCGAGCGGACTGAGTTCAGCCCAAGACACGTCAGCCGCCAGAAGCGGAAAGAGCATGGTAATCGCCAATTGCGCCAGTTCCTGAATCAGACCATCCAGTTCGGCGGTGTGCGGTCCTGGACGGCGACCGACGACGATGCCTGCTGCCACCGAAGCGGGAAGAGCTGATTCAGGCAGCAGCCACTCACTGACGCCGTACATCAGAAACAGCAAACCCAGGCTGAGCTGAAGCGGTAACCCCTTCAACTGATCGGGATTGAGTCGTCTCAGGACCTCTGACAAGAGCCAGCCGACGCTCCCGCCGATCAGCACACCGCCACCCAATCGATACAACAGGCCGAGCATGACCTCACGCCAGCCATGCAGATTGCCAATGGCAAGCTCCAACAGCAACAGGGCTAAAACAGCGCCGATGGGCTCAAGGACCAGTCCTTCAGCCTCAAGAACTTCACCCAGAGGCGGTGCGAGCCGAATCTGACGCACCAACGGGGTGACCACCGTTGGCCCCGTGGCTAGCACGATGGCGCTAAAGACGGCGGCAAGCGACCAGCTGAGGCCAGCAAGCCAATGGGCTGCCACCAGACCACCTCCAAGGGAGATCAACAGGCGTAGGGCTGCGATGCGCTGCACCGTGGCCTTGATCGTGTCACCGGGCAGGCGGAGATTGAGTCCGCCGTCGAACAGCACCAGGCTGACCAACAGACCCACCACAGTCCCAAGCCCAGAGCCAAGGTCGAGGGGTTCTACCCAACCCAAACCCGAGCGACCGATCAGCAGCCCAGACAGGAGCAGCAGAACAACTCCAGGCAATCCAGACGTGGCCGCCAGGAGGCGCGCCGAAGCACCCGAGAACACAGTGACGCCCCAGAGGAGGCCCAGACGCTCAGGCGTCATCGACGGAGGAGAACTGGGGTTCCACGCGCACGCCGATCACAGCCTGGGGCCGAACGACCAGATATTCACCCTCCAGATCGCTGATGGGAACGTTGACGAAGCCGCCCTGCGTCTCGGCATTGACCAAACCTTGGTACCACTCCTGAAAGGTCTCGAGTTTCGGGAAGAACACGCGCTCGGTCTGCCCTCCCACAAGGTGGAGATGGACGGCATAACGGCGAGGCGTACGGGACATCAGTGCGTAAGGACATCCGTCATGGTTTCCACAGGATGACGGATCGGTTCAGGCTCTGCCCAGAGAAAAGGGTGAAGAGCTGCCCGTCGCGGGGCATAAAGCGGATGGCGTGGCTGTCCCGAGGCCGTCAACCCCAACATCAAAGGGTGAGGAGAATCGGGAACAGATCGTTTGCGCTCAGCAAGCAACTTTTGAATCCCGTCAAGAACGGCCTGAGCCCGATCCAGTCGCGCCCCATTCACCCCCCAACCGCACCAGAGATCGACCCCAGGCATCAGGGACCAGTGGCTGAGCCATCGCATCAGGAAGTAGTCGTTCCGAACACCAATTGGATCCTTCACCCGGAGTAGCGCCGCAGGCGATGGCGAGATGCGAGCAAACAAATTGAGAACGACTAATTGCCGATACCCCCATTCCCTTGTGAAGCCAATCAATCGACGCAGGGTCGGGTCATCGCGCTGTCCATCAGCCCTTGAGGGGTTCAGTCCGATGAAAAGCAGGCAACCCTCCCCCGCGCCCAAGCAACGCCGCAGCCACCAGCGATAGCAGCCATCGCTGCTCAGCAGCGCCTCAGACTCCGAGGTGGCGGCAACACCGCTCAAGAATGCGTTCGCTGGCGTGACCATCGCCGAAGGGATTAACGGCTCGGGACATCTCTTCATAGGCCGTGGGATCCCCAAGCAGGCGTGAGGTCTCTTCCACAATCACATTGGGATCGGTGCCGACCAGCCGAGCCGTTCCCGCATCAACGGCCTCCGGCCGCTCCGTGGTTCGCCGCAAGACCAGAACAGGTTTGCCGAGCGCGGGAGCTTCCTCCTGGAGACCGCCGGAATCGGTAAGCAGCAGGCAGCAGCCTTTCATCGCCGCAACAAGCCGGTCGTAATCCAGAGGTTCGGTCAGAACGACACGAGGATGACTCCCCAGAAGAGCTTGCAATGGCTCACGCACCGTTGGATTGCGATGCATGGGCAGCAGGAGGGCCGTGTCGGGATATCGATCCAGCACCTGCAGCATGCCTGCAGCGATGTCATGGAGACGATCACCCCAATTCTCCCGCCGATGCACGGTGGCCAGGATCACCCTCTGTTGGGCCCAATCGAGTCCATCGAACTGGATATCCGGCGCCGATTCCGCCATCAGCAACAACGCATCGATCACTGTGTTTCCAGTCACGGAGATCTCCCCGACAACACCGGATGCTTTCAGATTGGTTTCCGCCTTAGCCGTTGGCGCGAAGTGAAGTGACGCAATCTGGGAGAGCAGTCGACGATTGGCTTCTTCAGGGAAGGGGTCCAGAAGATTGTCGGTCCGCAGACCAGCCTCCACATGCCCAACCGGAATCTGCTCGTAAAACGCTGCCAGGCCAGCGGCAAAGGCCGTGGTGGTATCACCTTGAACCAGAACCAACTGCGGGGGATAGGCCTGAAAGTCTTCACGCAGCCCTTGAAGCGCTGCACAGGTGACGTGCGTCAGGGTTTGGCGGGGCGCCATCAGATTGAGATCCTGATCAGCTTGGAGATGAAATAGATCCATCACCTGGGCCACCATTTCACGGTGCTGACCGGTCAGGACGACCCGGGTCTTCAGCGCATCACAAGCCTGGAACATCCGGATGACCGGAGCCAGCTTGATCGCCTCTGGACGCGTTCCCAGAACGATCGTGACGCGGGGCTGTTCAGCCATTCCATCCAGACGGACCGCTGGAGTTTACGGGCGATAACCCGGAGAGAACAGTGAGAAAACCTTGCCAGCCTCAGCATCGCGACGATCCTGAAGAGCAATCTCTCGCCATCACCGTGGCTCAGCCGGTTTTCCCCCCCAGCTTCCCGCCGCGTCCGACGTCAGACCGGACCCCTGAGACGTCAGTCCGAAGCCCTGCAGTATCTCCGGTCATCCAGAGCCCAGGGCCGAAAGCGGCGAAGGATGGTTCTCCAAGCCTGGAAGAGATCGTTCACATCGCCCATGAAGCCGGCCATTCCGATGTGCACCTAGGGGTTGGAGAAGTCCCGCGCTACCGAGCCCGAGGGGACATCCAGGGCACGGAATGGCCCATGACCGATGCCGATGTTTTTCAAGGATGGCTCCATGAAATCCTGACGCCTCAGCAAATCGATGCCTTCACCAGCGACAAGGAATTTGACGGCTCCCATGCTTTCCCCTTCGTGCGCGTGCGCATCAACCTGATGGATTCGCTGCGGGGGCCGGCAATGGTGCTGCGCCTGATTCCGCAGACAATCCTCAGCCTGGAGCAGCTGAATCTCCCAAGCGTGCTGGAAAGTCTCGCGGCCCGTCCGAAGGGACTGATCCTGGTGACTGGACCTACTGGATCTGGCAAGAGCACGACGCTGGCGGCCATGATCGATTGGATCAACCGCAACGAAGCTCGACACATCCTCACGATCGAGGACCCAGTGGAATTCGTGCACGAAAGTCGTAAGTCCCTCATCCGTCATCGCGAAGTGGGGTTGCACACGCTGAAGTTCCACAACGCATTACGGGCTGCCTTACGGGAAGACCCGGACGTGATCTTGGTGGGCGAAATTAGGGATCAAGAGACGCTATCCACGGCGCTCGAAGCGGCGCAGACCGGCCATCTGGTCTTTGGAACGCTTCACACCAATTCAGCGGTCAAGACCGTGGAACGGGTCCTTGGCATGTATCCCCCTGAAGAGCAAGAGAGCGTGCGCCGGTCGTTGTCAGAGGCACTGATCGGGGTGATTGCCCAGGGACTGATCAAGACCACCGATGGAAAGCGGGCGGCTTATCACGACATCTTGATCAACACAGACGCCTGCAAGGACTACATCCAGCGGGGGGCCCTCGATGAGGTGGAGGAAATCATGGAACGCAGCGGCTTCGACGGGATGGTGACGACCAATCAATCCCTTCTGGCCCTGGTGGAGTCGGATCGCATCGAGGGAGATCAGGCTGTTGCCGTGAGCCTCAAACCCAATGAGCTGGCTCAAGCCCTACGGGGCCGGAGCTGATCAGCCTCCGCTGAACACACGCACCAGCAGAACCACAGCAATCCCGGCGGACAGGCCAATCATCGCCAGGCGTCCGTTCCAGATCTCAGCCTGAGGAGTGAAGCCCCTCTTCCAAGCATTCAGTTCTTCAGCCTCCACTGGCGCCGGGGAATCTGATCTGGATTCGGGTTGATCCACGACGCTGGTGCCGAAGAGTGGGCACAAGCCTAAAAGGCTTTTTTAAAAGGGTGGATCTGTTGCATAAAGAGCATTGGCCTGGTCCAAGGGCCAGCGAGGGGCGACCCCGGATTTAAGAGACGTCGAGCCTGTGTTCTGGCCCAGGCGCATCAAGGCCGCTGCACCGATCATCGCGGCGTTGTCGGTGCAGTACGCGAGAGGAGCGATTGAGACAGCAATTCCCCGCGCCTGCCCGCGTTCAAGCATGCACTGGCGCAGGCGGCGGTTCGCCGCGACACCGCCCACCATCACCAGTTGGCCAACACCATGGTCTTCAGCACAGCGGAGGCTGCGCTTCACAAGAACATCGGCCACCACCTGTTCGAAGCTGGCGGCCAGGTCTGCAAGAGGCAGTGGATCCGCTGTCTGTCGGAGTGTTTCGACCGTGCGGAGCATGGCGGTCTTGAGCCCACTAAACGAAAAGTCGTACGGATGGAACCCCCCGCCCGGCAATGAAATCCGACCCTTAGGCAACTTGAAGCATGTTGGATCACCCGTTTCAGCAGCGGCCTGAATAGCTGGGCCTCCGGGGTAACCAAGATCCAGTAAGCGAGCCACCTTGTCGAAGGCTTCGCCAGCGGCATCGTCATGACTTCGACCAAGACGCTTCATGCCCCCGTCAACGTCCACAAAAATCAGTTCGGTGTGACCTCCACTGACCAGCAGCACCAGATAGGGAGCCTGAGGAGGGTCCTCTCCAAGCATCACCGAGGCCAGATGGCCCTCCAGATGGTGGATGCCGAGAAAGGGACGCCGGTGCAATGCCGCCAGAGTGCGGCCGGTCACCGACGCCACCATCAGAGCCCCGGCCAACCCCGGCGTGATCGTGGCTGCAATGGCATCCAGCTGACCCAAGGCCAGACCAGCCTCATCAACAACCGCCGCGATCAACCCAGGCAGGGCCTCAACATGGCGACGGGAGGCGATTTCTGGCACAACGCCACCCCAGCGAGCGTGCTCCTCCACCTGGGATGCAATCTGTGAGGCCAGCACTTCAATCCGACCGTCGTCATTACGACGAAGAACCGCAGCAGCGGACTCGTCACAACTTGTTTCGAGGGCAAGCACCGCATGCATCGAAGTGATGCCCCTCCCCTACTCTCCGACTTGTGACATCTTGCCCTTTCGGGGCACCGTTCAGAGGAATCGTTCCGATGCGTCGTCTCTTCGCCGTCGTGCTTTCAGCACTCCTGGTGTTCGGCTTCGCCCCCGTCGCGAAGGCGGATGTGGCTGGCCTCACACCTTGCTCAGAAAGTGCTCGCTTCCAGCAGCGTGCTGCTGCTGCCACAACGCCTCAGGCCAAAGCTCGCTTCGAGATGTACAGCAAAGCATCTTGTGGAGCAGATGGACTTCCCCATCTGATCGTTGATGGCCGCTGGAGCCATGCCGGGGACTTTGTCTATCCCGGGATCATGTTCCTGTACATCACCGGATGCATTGGTTGGGCCGGTCGTGAGTACCTGAAAGCCACCCGCGGCAAAAATGCCGCCAACTACGAAATTTTCATCGATCGCAGCATTGCCATCAAGAGCCTTTTGGCAGCAGCCACTTGGCCGCTGGCTGCTTTTGGTGAATTCACCAGCGGCAAGCTGCTCGAAGACGACAGCAAGGTGACTGTTTCACCTCGCTGATTAATACGACTTCAAACATTGCCTTCTCAAGAATGAACAAATTTCTTACAGCCGCACCTGTGGTTGCAGCCATCTGGTTCACAGCCACTGCTGGGATCCTGATCGAGTGGAATCGCTTCTTCCCCGATCTTCTGTTTCACCCAATGTGATTCACCTGGTGAACTTTCACCTACGCAGGGAACCTTCGGGTTCCCTTTTTTTGTGCCTGAACGTTCCAAGCAGCAACGTTCAAAGCGGCAAGGTTCAAGACAGCAACGTCGGAATCAGCTCAACTCCATCAGCGTCTCCACCTGCTGCAAAGCTGATTCGAGATCATCGTTGGTCACGACAGCATCGAATTCATGTTGAGCTTTGAGCTCCTCTTGAGCCCTGATCAAGCGGCGCTCAATGGCCTCCTCAGAGTCGGTTCCTCGCCCACGAATGCGTCGCTCCAATTCCTCAAAGCTGGGGGGAGCCAGAAAAATCTGGAAGCCGTCCGGGAAACTGCGACGCACCTGGCGAGCTCCCTCCAACTCAATCTCCAAGAGCACGGGGCGCCCCCCAGCCATCTGTTGCTCAACAGGACGGCGAGGTGTGCCGTAGCAATTCCCCGCGAATTCCGCCCACTCCAAAAACCCCCCTTCAGCCACCAAGGCCTCAAAACCAGCACGGCTGTGAAAGAAGTAATTGATGCCGTCCTGCTCGCCCTGACGCGGGGAACGCGTGGTTGCCGAGACAGACAACCAGATCTTGGGATGGCGTTCCAGAAGCTGGTTCACCAGCGTTCCCTTGCCGACACCGCTCGGCCCGGTGATCAAGGTGAGCTTTCCACTGGTGGACATCGCGGCGTCTGCGTGGGTCAGCAGAGTAGGAAGCTCCATTGCCGCACCCGGTGCTCCCGGTGATCGCCTCCACCAGCCTTCAGCTCATGGATCTCACCACGCTTCGCGCGGTGCTCTGGGATCTGCGTCCAAGGCTGGTGCCCAGCCGTTTCGAAAAGGCCCAACAACCTGACCCAGGAACGATTCAACTGGGCTGTCGCAGCCTGAAAGGGATGGTATGGCTGGAACTCAGCTGGCAAGCCGAGGCCCCTCGGCTGGTCGAGGTCAACCCTCCCCCGCGCAGCGGCAGCGGCAGCACCTTCGCGCAACAGTTGCAGCACAGCCTCCGCCAGCTGGCTCTCGTCGAACTCCACCAGAGCGGATTTGAGCGAGTCGTGGAATTCCGTTTCGCCCAGCGTCCGGGTGAACCGATTCACAGGATCCTCGTGCTTGAGCTGATGGGACGGCACAGCAACCTGCTGCTCCTCGATGAGCAACGCCGCATCATTGCTCTGGGAAGACAGGTTCGTGAGCATCAATCCCGCGTGCGACCTCTCTCAACCGGCGATTCCTACAGCCCACCACCGACCCTTCAGGGCTTGGCACCCGATCGAACGGAAAGCTTTGAACGCTGGCAAGCTCGACTCTCACTCGTCCCGATCCCCCTGCGCAAGGCCTTTCAGCAGACCTACCAGGGCATTAGTCCAGCCCTGGCAGCACAGCTCGCCGGTGACAAGCTGAACAAACCCGTGGACACCCTGGAGACCAACCAGTGGCGAGACCTCTATGAACGCTGGTGTCTCTGGTTGGACCAACTCCAGCTTGAACAGTTCGCCCTCGTGGTTGAAAACGACGGGCGCTACAGGGTGTGGGGATCTCCCGATGCTGATGTCAACCCACAAACCTCGCTAGCTCTCAAGCTGGGTTCTCTTCACCAGCAGTGCCTGGAACATCGCGCCTTGGCCAGGGTCAGCCATGAGCTACGACAACGCTTGGAGCGATGGCGCAGCAAAGAACAGACCGCCCACGATGACCAACGCCATCGCCTCGAGGCCACCGACGGACATGGCGTCCTTCAGAGCCAGGCGGATGCTCTCCTCTGCCTTGGCAACCCAAGCCGAGACCAGGTGGATGAAGCCCAATCGCTATATCGCCGTGCCAAAAAACTGCGACGATCACGCCCGATCCTCGAGCAACGGCTTGAGCACCATCAGCAACGTCTTCAACTGATCACTGAGAGCGAAACGTTTATCGAGGATCAACTGAGCGCGGAATGGCAGGACTACAAGGCACGACTCTCCGCCTTGAATGATCTGCGGGAGGAGCTCGAACAACTGTTGAAGCCCAAGGAGCGCCGTCGCGACGCGCGACTGCAGCGTCGACAAGATCAGCCCAGTCCTCTGGAACTGATCACCCCGGGACGGCTCACGGTTCAGGTGGGGCGAAACCATCGCCAGAACGACTGGATTTCTCTTCGCCAAGCCCGAAGCGGTGACCTCTGGTTCCATGCCCAGGAATGTCCAGGAAGTCATGTGGTGCTGAAAAGCTCCAACGGAATTGCCGATGAAGCAGATCTGGCCATGGCGACGGATCTGGCCGCCTATTTCAGTCGAGCACGTGGCAACAAGCAGGTGGCGGTGGTGATGGTTCCAACCGATCAACTGCAACGGATTCCCGGTGCCGCCCCAGGCACAGTGCGCCATGGTCAAGCTGAAATCCGCTGGGGTGAGCCGCAGCGAGCGGAACAACGGCTGCTTGCCCCTAGCCTGAGCCCACAATCGGGCTGACCTGTTGCGCCGCCCGACCCGCGTCCGTGTCTGAGCGCCCCGACGGTCCCCCAGCCTTGCAGCCACCACCACCCATTCGCATTGGGAGGGCTCCTGGTGATGCTGATCTGCCGAATGAGGTGGAGATGCCCCTGGTGGACCACCTGGAAGAACTGCGTCAACGCGTCCTGCGCAGCCTGTTGGCCGTAGTGATCGGTGCGCTGGCCTGCCTACTGGGCGTCAAACCGCTGGTGCGGCTGCTCGAGGCGCCAGCCAGCGGCATTCATTTCCTCCAGCTCGCCCCAGGCGAGTTTCTGTTCGTCTCGCTCAAGGTGGCCGGTTATGCCGGACTCACCTTGGCCCTTCCCTATGTTCTGTTCCAAATCCTGGCTTTCGTTCTGCCAGGCCTGACAGTCCGCGAACGGCGCCTGATCGCCCCCGCCGTTGCTGGGTCAGCTGTCCTCTTCATGGCGGGCTTGGCTTTCGCCTGGTGGGCCCTCGTGCCGGCCGCACTGCGTTTTCTAGTGAGCTACGGCGCCGATGTCGTTGAGCCGCTCTGGTCGATCGAGCGCTACTTGGACTTTGTTCTTCTGCTGATGCTGGCGACCGGGCTGGCGTTTCAACTGCCGGTGCTGCAGCTGCTCCTGGGTGCCCTGAGGCTGGTGCGCTGGCGGCCGATGCTTGGTGCCTGGCGCTGGGTTGTGCTGGGATCCGCCCTTGCTGGAGCCGTGCTGACGCCGTCCACAGATCCCATCACGATGTTGCTACTCGCTGGAGCCATCACGGCGCTATTTCTGATCGGAGTTGGCCTGGTGGCTCTGACCGAATCGCTCAGACCAGAAACTCCTTAATCAGCGTTTCCGCCTCTGGTCCTGACGCCTGCAGCGGAAGACTCAGCGCCTTCCCCAGACGCGGTTTATCACGGGTGGAAGCGAGCCAATCCCGCACCTCACCCGCCAAACCAAGACGATTCACAAC
>Ga0189289_10348_pt1 | contig 23603 bp, 21 predicted proteins | sample UW106minimetaG_FD_130313 | JGI IMG/M metagenome (GOLD analysis project Ga0189289, IMG submission 130313) | Marine microbial communities from the Costa Rica Dome - UW106 mini metaG | ecosystem: Environmental > Aquatic > Marine > Oceanic > Photic zone | place: Costa Rica: the Eastern Pacific...
CACCGAGACGCCCCCAATTCGTGACTGGATTTGGTTCAAAAACAATGACCCTCTGGTTACCGTCGGTGATTCCAAGCCCCGTTATCGACGAGCAACCCCAGAAAAAGCCAAGCCAGACTCGGCAGAACAGCCGGAACGCAAGCGTTTTCTCGGTTTGTTCTGATCTGCTTTTTGGTTGATTGCTGGGGTCCGTGGGGTAGACAGAATTGGGAGATCTCCATGGCCTTGTCTTGAACCAGAGCAGACGCAAGCACTGGGTGATTGGAGATGTGCACGGCTGCTACCAGCCTTTGCTCAAACTGCTTGCGATTCTGCCGCCGAACGACCATCTGGTGTTCTGCGGGGATGTGATCAACCGTGGTGAGGCCATCCCTGCAACGATGGATCTGGTTTGGGATCTGATCCAGACGGGCCGTGCAACGTGGTTGCGCGGTAACCACGAGCAAGATCTCATCCATGCTTTGGAGAACCACGTTGTTGCTTCATCGCAGGAAGGCTTGAGCCAACACGCCACCGTTGGCCAGTTGGGCGAGAGCAGCGCGAGACAGTGGCTACCGCGACTCCAACAGCTCCCCCTCGTGTATCGCGGTGACGGCTGGTGCGCCACCCACGCCGGATTCAATGCTGATGGCCAGCCGGATCTCTCCATTCGCGACCCGTTCTGGGAGACCTATGACGGTCGTTTTGGTCTCGTTGTTGTGGGACACACGCCCCGACCCCAGGTGGAGCGCCTGGAGCGCATCGTGCTGATCGATACAGGGGCGGTCTACGGCGGTTGTCTGTCGGCGTTCTGCCCGGAAACGGATGCTGTTGTGCAGGTTCAGGGGGCTGCAACGGACACATCCTTTCCCAGGCCTTCGGATCTCCAGCAAAGACCGTCTGTGCTGTCTGCAGATACAGGCTCTTGCTGACGGTTTACCGAAGTAACAGGGCTGAATTTTTGGCTCGCTTGCTGTCTCGGCAGTTGATTGAGCAGCAGCTGGGGCCTTTGGAGACGGTTGAGGTGATGGTGAACACCTGGCCCACCAGCCGATGGCTGGGGGAGCAGCTGGCCATGGCCAATGGCATCAGTTCTCTGGTGCGTTTCCCTTTTCCGGGCAGTCGCTTGCGGCAGCTTGTGCGCCAGGTGCTTCATCTCCCTGCGCAGGAAGATGATCCCTGGCGGGCGGGCCAGCTGGTCTGGGCTGTGCTCGAGCTGCTTCCCGAACTGTTGGACCAACCGGTCGCCCAGCCTCTTCAGGTGTGGTTAGCCCAGCGAGAGGGAACCGCCTCAGGGTTGACGCGGGATCGCTGGCAGCTCGCACGGTCAATCGCCGATGCCATGGACGATTACGCCCTCTATCGCCCAGATCGACTGGAGCGATGGAAACGGCCGCGGCCAGAAGACGACTGGCAAGCCGTTCTCTGGAGGCTGCTGGCTCAAAGGCTGTCCCGCGCCCCCTTTGGCCTGCAGGTGCGTGAGGCTGTTGATGCGCTTCGGCGGGGCGACGCCGACCCGGCCGTACTGCCGGAGCGGTTGAGGCTGTTCGGCATCAGCGCTTTGGCGCCGGTGCAGGTTGATCTCATTCAGGCCTTGTCTGGGCTGCTGGAGGTGGAGATCTACCTGCTGACGCCTTGCCCAGACCTCTGGCAGCGTTGCGGCAGTCGGCGGGCCTCACTTGGGGAGGACTGGCTTTCCCCACCCGATGGTGGCTGGTTGGCTGAAGCGCCTCGTTTAGAGGCTGTTCTCGGGCGGATGGGTGCTGAATTTCAGCAGTTGCTGGAAGGCTCCGGTGAAGCACAGCTGGGGGAGCGCCGCGAGGGTGACCTGTTTGCGGGGTCCCTGCAGATCGCCGCTGCTGCACAGCGTCAGCCCACCCTGCTCGATCAGCTTCAGCAGCAGCTGGTGGATGCCGAAAGCATTTCCGAGTTGACCCGTTCCACCGACGACCAGTCGCTGCTGTTTCAGGCAGCGCCGGGCCCTTGGCGGGAGGTGCAATTGGTGCGTGATCGCATTCTTCAGTGGCTGGCGGCCGATCCTGATCTTGCGCCGCGGGACGTGCTGGTGATGACGCCGCAGATTGAGCGCTATGCACCGCTGCTTAGCTCTGTGTTCAACGACACGGCTGCCATCGGTATCGATTTGCCCTGGCGCCTCACCGACCGCAGTCAGCAGAGCAGTCCTGGGTTGTCGATGGCGATGTTTACGCTGTTGGAGCTGGCGGCCACGCGCCTCACAGCTACGGGTCTGGAACGTCTCCTGGCCAACCCGGCCCTTCAGGGCCAGCAGGGACTCACGGCGGAGGACGCGGTGCTGATGACCCAAACGCTTCAACGCAGCGGTTTTCGCTGGGGGCTCGATTCCCGGGAGCGCGGGAGTGATGAGGTGCACAGCCTGCGCTGGTGTCTGGACCGCTGGCTGCTCGGGCTGGTGCTGCCGGTCGAGCCGGGCCTGGCGCCGGCGGGGGCGGCACCGTTTCAGCAGGGGCTCGACCCCGACCGCCTGGTGCGTTGGTGGAGTCTTCTGGATCGTCTGGCGCGCATGCTGGATCGCTTGCGCCAGCCCCGGCCATGCCATGACTGGGTGCAGTTGCTGCAGTCCCTGCTGGAGGAGCTGTTCGCTGATGGTGGAGCCTGGGCCGACGAGTTGCAGAGCTGGGCTGCGGCGCTGGAGGAGTGGCGGCTGCGGGCGGAAGACTGCCCCTTGGACCTCGACGCTGCCGTGGCGCTGGAGGTGCTGCAGGAGGCGTTGTCGGTGGACAGCGGCCGCTTCGGTCACCGCAGTGGTGCCCTCACCATCAGCGCCCTGGAGCCGATGCGAGCGATTCCCCACAAGGTGATTGTGTTGATGGGGCTCGACAGCGCTGACTTCCCTCGCCCGAGCCGGCGTCCTGGCTTCCATCTGCTGGAGCAGCAACGGAGTCTGGGGGACCCCCGTAGCAGCGACCAGGACCGCTACGTGCTGCTGGAGGCCTTGATGTCCGCTCGGCGTCATCTTTTGATCAGCTGGTGCGGTCGGCTGGAGCGCACGGGTGAGCCCCAGCCGCCAGCGGTGCCCGTGGAACAGTGGCTTGCTGTCCTGCAGGAGCAGTTGCGTCGGGCCGGCGCCTCCACGGAGGGGTTGGTGATCACTCCGGCGGCCAACCCCCTGTCCGCTGAAAACTTCAGACCCGAGGCGCCGCTTAGTTGTGATCGACGCCAGCTGGAGGCCAGGTGCTGCCTCGATCGTGCCCCAGCATCGGCCCAGAACTCCCTGGGGCTGGCCTGGTCATCGCTTTGGCGGGAACCGCTGGCTAGGGACGGTGACGTTCCGAGCTCGGTCTCGGTTTTGGACCCTGAAGCGTTGCTGAACTGGATGCAGCAGCCCCAGAAGGCCTGGTTGCAGGCGCGGGGGTTGCGTCCAGGTGAAGGCATTGAGGCTGTGGAGGACCTCGAAGCCCTCGAGCTGGACGGTTTGCAGCGCTATCTGCTGCTCAACCACGAGCTTGAGGAGCACTTCATTCTTGGATCGGCTCCAGATTGGACGGCGTTGCTGGCGGGCCAGGGCGTGCTTCCTGCGGGTGCTGGTGCTGCTCTGGAGCAGGAGGATCTGCAGCAGCGTTGGCAGGCCCTGCAGCGTCAGCTGGCATCGCTCGGCCCCTGCCGGCGGGAGGTACCTGTCCTCGCGGGCTTGCCAAGGCCCCTGCTTTTTGCCGGGGACACCCAGGTGGTGGTGCAGCCCGGCATGCTTACGGCCGCGGCCGTGATGCGCGGTTGGTTGCAGCATCTGCTGCTTTGTGCTGAGGGTCTGGCTCCTGCTGGTGGTTCAGCGGTGGTAGCGCGCAGCACACGGGTTGCCGGAGCTGAGGTGCATCTGCGTTGGGCTGCGTTACCGGAGGCTGAAGCCATGGATCGGCTGCACCAGCTTCAGGATTTGGCGCAACAGGGCCTGGTGCTGTGCTGGCCGGTTCCCCCGAAGAGCGGCTGGCAGATGGTGGCCAAAGAGAAGCGCAAACCGGGTTCCGGGGAACTGGGATTTCGAGCGACCTGGCAGGAGGAAGGAGCCACCCCGGTGATGCAGCTCTGCTTTGGTACAGAGATCTCCGCGGAGCAGCTGATGGATCAGGACGGATTCCAAGAGGCTTGCCAGCTGCTCTACGGCCCCCTCCTGGTGCAACTTCGCTAAACGAAAAGCTCATCCAACATCTCGCCCATGCGTTCGTTGGAGATCACGATGGGATCACCCGCCTGACGTCGGAAGAAGTAAGCCCGATGTTCCTGGCCGATGCTTTCGACAGCGGCGGCCTTGCGCACGAGCAGCTGAGCTAATTTCTTGCGACGTTCAGGAGACACAACAGGCAGGTGCTTTTTACCAACCTGTTCGCTGCTGGCACCGCATCGACACAAGCCCTTGTTCTCTCAAGGGTTGAGTCGTATCGCTTCATAAGCCCACAAAAAAGCGAGGGTTCTTTAGGCCCTCGCTTACGTCGTCTTCTGTTCTGGGACGTGACAGCACCCAGTCCAGTTCGCAGCTTTCGCCGGCTGCTTCATAGAAGTTAACACTGCTCTTGAGGTCTGTGCCGATCAGACTTCATCCATGGCTCAGCGCTTCGATGCCAACTCTTACCCCCTTAGTCCCGGGGTCCGCTTGCTCGAGGCAAGTGCTGGCACAGGTAAAACCTTTGCCTTGGCCCATCTCTGTCTCCGTCTGATTACGGAGGCCGATCACGCTCTCGACAGTCTGTTGGTGGTGACGTTCACCGATGCGGCAGCTGAAGAGCTGCGTTCACGCATCGGCCAGCGCCTGCAGCAGGCGTTGCAGGGTCTGGAACAACTGGAGCAGGGTCGAGATGCTTCTGCCCCAGATCCTGTTCTTGAGGATTGGCTGGCGGGAACGGACTCAGGGGATGCGCGTCAGCTTTGGATTCGCCGCTTGCTGGTGGCTCTGGAGCAGCTGGACCGGGCTGATATCACCACTATTCATGGCTTTTGCCGACGCAGTCTTCGCCGTTTAGCCCTCAGCAACGGTGCTGCGATGGAGCCCCAGCTCGACACCGATGCCACCGCGCTTCAGGCCGAAGTGGTGCAGGACCTCTGGCAACAGGAGCTGTTGAGCCTGCCGCCGGACCAGCTCAAGGGTTTACGTCAGCGTGGACTTTCCCCGCAGGCTCTCCGCAGGGGGTTAGCGCAACTCGATGGCGAACAGCCGCCGCGCTTTGGAGCCAGCGAAGCGGCAATCGATCTGGACGGCTCCCTCGCACCGCAGCTGGACCACTGGGTGGCGCAACTCTGGGAGGATTTTCTCCCGCTCTGGCATCGGGACCATGCCGCCCTTGATGCCGGGTTCCGCCAGGCCGCGGAACAATGGAAAGCCCAGGGATGTGGTTCCACCACCCCCTACTCCGCTAAGCCGAAGAGCGATCGCTGTGCGCAGATCAATCAGTGGCTCAGTGTCCAGACGGCTGTTCCCTCGCTGCTGGAGATTGCGTCCCATGAGAAGCCACTGAAGGAGTATTTCCACCCCTCCAGTTGGTGCCGTATCGCGCGGAAGTGCGGTGAAACCGACCCCAGCCTTGTGATGCCGGGATTGCAGGCCGCCGTAGCAGCGCTCTGGGATGCACCGTTGGAGCGCACCTGGCAGTACTTGCTGGAGCGAGGCTTGCAGGAGCTGGACCGCCGCCGCCGCCGTCGCGGTGTGATCACGTTTGCCGGATTGTTGGCGGCGATGGATCCCGGTGATGGCGACGTCGCTTGGCTTGCGTCGCTGCAACAGCGCTATCGGGCCGTGATGGTGGATGAGTTCCAGGACACCGACCCTGTGCAGTGGCGCCTCTTGCAGCGGGCCTTCGGCGATGGTGAACGCCATCTGCTGCTGATGGTCGGGGATCCCAAGCAGGCGATCTACCGCTTTCGCGGCGGTGATCTGGCGACCTACATGGCGGCCCGGCAGCAGGTGGAGCGGATCGATCAGTTGCTCGACAACTTCCGTACGACGGCACCGCTGATGGAGGGGTTGAACCGGTTGATGGCTCCTGGTCTCCCCCGCTCTGGGCTCCCAGTGCCCGCGGTGCAGCCCCGCAGCTCTGCAATGCCACCGCAGGACACCGCGGCGTTGCAACTGCAGTTGATCTCTACCGAGGCGCCATCCACCCGCAGTGCCTTGGAGGAGGAGATGCCCCAGCGCCTCGCTGCAATGGTGCTGGAGCAACTGCAGCAACAGGACAACCTCAACCCCGCCGACCTGTGTGTGTTGGTGAGCCGCCATCAGCAGGCTGAAGCGCTGCGGCGCGCCCTAGGGGCCTGTGGTCTCCCTACGCGCCTGGTGACGCAGGGGGATGTGCTCGAGAGTGAAGCCGCCCTGCTTTTGCAGTGGTTCCTCGATGCGCTGGCAGAACCGGGCGATGACGTTCGCCTGCGCTTGCTGGCCTGCTCGGGATTGATGGGCATACCGCCAAATGGCCTGGACCAGGAGCGGTTGGATCAGCTGGCTCTGCATTTGCGTGGACTGGCTGAGTTGATGCCCCGGCTGGGCCTGCTCGGAGCGCTGGCCGACCTGCTGAAGGGGGAACAGCTGGCGGGTCTGTCGGAACGGGGACGGATGTTGGGGGATCTTCAGCAGGCAGCTCGGCTGGTGCAGGAAGCGATGCACCTCCAGGGGCTGGACGTGGCCACTGCTGCTGATTGGTTGCGGCGGGAGCGGTTACACCCCAGTCGGCCCGTGCCGGAAGCGCGCCAGCCCCACAGCGATCAGGCCGACAGCGCCATCGCCGTGGTCACTGTTCACCGCAGCAAGGGTCTCGAATATCCGGTGGTGATTTGCCCGTATCTCTGGGAGTCACCCCCAGCTGTTGCTGGCCCGCTCTGGCGTGACCCCCGTTCTGGTGAGTGTCTGGTTCGGGTGGATGTCCACTGGGGTGAGGGTTGGCAAGCGGCGCAACAGGCGCAGCAGGAGGCCATGGCCGAGGCCGAGCGGCTGGCTTATGTCGCGGTGACCCGAGCCAAATCCCAGCTCATCCTGATCTGGGCTCGAGCCTTTGGCCAGGAGGGCTCGCCCATGCCTGCCTGGCTCTTTGGTGCTGAGGCGGCTGGAGACGCGATCGAAAGCCTGACCGATCAACGGCTGAGTGATGCCCTGGGCGAGCGAGAGGTTTCTATCCGCATCTCTCCCCTGGCGGAGAGCCTGCCCAGTGGGGCGCGTTGGCGGCCTCCGCTGCAGGCGGAGACGTTGGCCTTGGGTGCGATTCCCAAGCGCATCGATCGGAGTTGGGGACGGGCCAGTTACTCCGCCTGGATTGCCTCATCCGACGAGATTCGGCTCCATGAGCATGGGCGAGATCGTGACCCAGGGGCCGAGGAAGTTGTCTCGGCAGTTGCGGAACCAGAGTGGTCTGAGACGGGGCCTTTGGCGGCCTTCCCCCGTGGAGCTGCGGCGGGGGATTGCCTGCATCGGATTCTCGAACAGTTCCCCTTCACCGCAGCAGAGGCGCCGGAGCCAAGCGAACGACTGGAGCTGATCGCCGCCGAGTTACGGCGGGCTGGCCTCGATCCAGGCCTGCAGAACGATGTGTTGAAGGGCTTGGATCAGGTCCTTCAGACGCCCCTGGGTGGACCGTTGGGGTCGTTGTCGCTGGATCAGCTGGGCCTGGACCAGCGCCTGCCCGAACTCAGCTTTGATCTTCCGGTTCAGCACGTGCGTACAGCTGATCTGGTCGCTGCCTTTGCCTTAGATGCCCAAGCCCGTTTTGGTGCGTCCTACAGCCCTGCCTTGGCGTCGTTGTCGATCAACAGTCGTGGCTTTCTTACCGGGTCGATCGATCTGGTCTTCCAGGACCCCCAGCACAAGCGCTGGTGGGTCCTCGACTGGAAGAGCAACTGGATCGGTGAGCGGCGCACCGGTGTTGAACCCGGGCTGTGCGGTCCGCATCACTACTCCCAGGATGCGATGGAGGATCAGATGCTGCATCACCACTACCCCCTTCAGGCGCACCTCTACCTGGTGGCCCTGCATCGACATCTGCGTTGGCGGCTGCCGGATTACGCCCCCGAGCGGCATCTGGGGGGCTATGTCTACTGCTTCTTGCGGGGGATGCCCGGATCGATGAGTCCCTCTCCAGAGGGTCCTGTCGGCCCTGGCCGCATCGTCGAATCCGTGCCGCTTGATCGCATCGCAGCTCTTGATCGTGCCCTGTCTGAGGTGACGTCGTGACGGAGCTCCTGCCCCTGGGAAACAGTGGTTGGCCTTCCGGCTTTACGGCCGGTCTGCATGCCGCTTTGCGGCGTCGGATTCCGCCCCAAGTCGATGGCCCGGAGTTGGAGGAGCTCAGTCGCGACCTGATCGTGGCGTTGGAGCAGGGGGAGTTGACGGTGGCTCTCACGCCGGAACGTTTGGTCGTTGCTGAAGCCAGTGGATGGCTGCAGGGGGAGACCTCCCCCCTGCTCTGTCAGGGCGACCGGCTGGGCTGGCGTCGCTGGTTGCAGGCCATGGAGCAGGTGGTGGACGAGCTGGTGGAGCGGGCCCATGCTTCCTTCCCGGAGCCCGTCAACGATGCCGACCCAGGGCTGTCGGCTCGTCTCAATACTGAACAGTGCGCCGCCGTGCGCGCCCTTGATCAGGCGTCGGTCGTGCTGCTCAGCGGTGGCCCCGGAACGGGCAAGACCAGCACTGTGGTTGAGATTCTGGCCCGGGCGGAAGCACGCCATCCCGGCTTACGCATCGGATTGGCGGCACCCACCGGTAAGGCAGCCCGGCGCCTGGGGGATGCGGTGCTGTCCGAGCGGGCTCCGTTGCCCTGCAGCACCCTCCACCGCTGGCTCGAGGCTGGCAGCCGTGGATTCGGCAGACACCGTCATCGCCCTTTGGAGTTGGACCTTCTGGTGATCGATGAAATGTCGATGTTGGATCTGGCCCTGACCCAGGCCTTGCTGGAGGCGTTGCCCAGCGCTTGTCGGCTGCTGTTGGTGGGGGATCCAGCCCAGCTGCCTCCGGTGGGAAGTGGAGCGGTCTGGCATCGGCTTCAGCAGCCCGAGGTTCGCGCCCGTTTCGGCGCCGGTGCGGTGCATTTGGAACGCACCTATCGCAACCGAGGTGCCCTGGCCGAGATAGCGCAGCAGCTGCGCCAAGGGGATCTGACGGCATTCGCAGCGGATCTGACTGCCTTGCCCGAACAGGCCAATCTTCAGGTGCATCCCAGCCCCTTGCGTCGTTTTCCGGCGTTAGTGCGTGAGCGCTGGATGCAGCGCCTCAAACAATTGGAGGTGCTGGCGCATGACCTTGACCGCTGCAGCGACCAGGAGCTGATGGCAGCCTCCAGGTCATTGTTTGAGGCCCTGGAGCAGGACCTGCTGCTGTGTCCACGCCGTCGGGGCCCCTGGAGCCTTGAGGATGTTCATCGCACGCTGCTGGGGGCCAGTGCCCTGCTCAAAGTCGAGCGCTGGCCGGTCGGGTTGCCGGTGATCTGCGGCAGCAACCAACCGGAACTCGGTTTAGCCAATGGCGACCTTGGTGTTGCCATCGGGGCCGGTTCCGAACGACGTTTGCTGTTTCAGGTGATGGACCCGGATGGCCAGCTGGAGGTTCGCCGCTTCCATCCAGCCCGTTTGCGCCGCGTGGAGCCTGCTGTCGCCCTCACCATCCATCGGGCCCAGGGCAGTGAGGCGGATCGGGTGATCGTGCTTTGGCCTGATCCCCTGGAGGATGGACCGGCTGCTGATCATCAACGCCGATTGCTGTACACAGCCATTACCCGTGCCCGTGTCAGCCTTGACCTGGTGACAGTGATCTGACTCGGGTGAACTGATGCGTGTTGAGCGTCCCTGGGGCTGGTACGAAACGTTGGTCCAGGGGGAGAACTATTTGGTTAAACGCTTGCTTGTACGCGCCGGGCAGCAGTTGTCTTTGCAGCGGCATCATCACCGCAGCGAAAGTTGGACCGTGGTGTCTGGTTCAGGTGCTCTGCTCTGCGGTGATCACTCGCAACCGGCCAGCACTGGCGTCATGCTCTCCATCCCCTGCGGCGCCGTGCATCGGGCCCGTGCAGACGACACTGATTTGCTGATTCTCGAGGTTCAGCATGGTGAGGATCTGCGGGAAGACGACATCGAACGCCTGCAGGATGATTACGGCCGGGTGATAAATTGAACTTCAACCTTTGAAGCGTAGGCAACACAACCAGAGCGCAACTGTTTCGGTTGCAGGGAGGTTGTGAGCCTGATTTCAGAGATCAATCAGGCGAAGCCACCTTCTATGACTGAACAGCAGCAGCAGCGCGACGATTCCGCCTGCGCAGTCGATCTTTCTGCATCGGCTCTTCCGGAATCTGAACCGAATGCTGAGGTGTTCACCACCACCATCACGCCGTCTGAACCGGAGTCCGGTTTTGCTGGTTTTGGCTTTAGCGAAGCCATGATGCGCACCTTGGCTGATAAGGGATACAGCGAACCGTCCCCAATTCAGAAGGCGGCATTCCCCGAGCTGATGCTTGGCCGTGATCTGGTGGGTCAGGCCCAGACTGGCACCGGCAAAACAGCAGCGTTTGCGTTGCCGTTGCTTGAGCGTCTGGAAAGCGGCCAGAAAACCCCCCAGGCCCTGGTGCTCGCCCCCACCCGGGAGCTGGCGATGCAGGTGGCCGATTCCTTCAAGGCCTATTCCGCCGGCCATCCTCACCTGAAGGTGCTTGCGGTTTACGGCGGCACGGATTTCCGCTCTCAGATCAGTGCCCTCAGGCGCGGGGTTGATGTGGTGGTGGGCACGCCTGGACGGGTGATGGATCACATGCGGCAGGGCACCCTCGACACCAGTGGGCTGCGAAGCCTTGTGCTTGATGAAGCGGACGAAATGCTCCGCATGGGCTTCATCGACGATGTGGAGTGGATCCTTGGCCAGTTGCCTGAGCAGCGGCAGGTGGTGCTGTTCTCGGCAACGATGCCGCCGGAGATCCGTCGCCTGTCCAAGCGTTATCTCAAGGACCCTGCTGAGGTCACGATCCGCACCAAGGATCAGGAGGGCAAGCGAATCCGCCAGCGTTCGATCACGGTGCCGATGCCGCACAAGCTCGAGGCCCTGCAACGGGTTCTGGATGCCTGTGGTGGTGAGGGTGTCATCATCTTCGCCAGAACCAAAGCGATCACCCTGACGGTGGCCGAAACCCTCGAAGCAGGCGGCCATCAGGTGGCGGTTCTCAACGGCGACGTTCCGCAGAACCAGCGGGAACGCACTGTGGAGCGGCTTCGCAGTGGATCGGTCGACATCCTTGTGGCCACCGACGTTGCGGCCCGCGGTCTCGATGTTGAGCGCATCGGTTTGGTGATCAACTACGACATGCCGTTCGATAGCGAGGCCTATGTGCACCGCATCGGCCGGACGGGCCGGGCCGGTCGGACCGGTGAAGCCGTTCTGTTTGTGACCCCACGGGAACGACGCTTCATTCGCAACCTCGAGCGGGCTACCGGTCAGCCGATCGAAGCGATTGAAGTACCTGGCAACACGGCGATCAACCAGGGACGTCTTGACCGTCTGCGCAAGCGCTTGAGTGATGCGGCTCAGTCGGAACGATCCGATGCCGACGAAGCGGCCCTGCTTCAGGAGTTGATGCAGCGGGTGGCAACAGAGCTGGAATTGAGCCCTGAGCAACTGGCCATGGCGGCTCTCAATTTGGCGATCGGTCCTGATCCGCTTCTGCGTAAAGGGGATGATGACTGGATTCAGAACACCCGTCGCAACGACCGTGACCGCGATCGGAATGGGGGAGAACGCCGAGAGCGGCGCGACCGACCGGCGCGGGCTCCCGAGGAGAACATGCAGCGTTACCGGGTTGAGGTGGGCCACCGCGATCGGGTGAAGCCGGGCAACTTGGTAGGGGCTATTGCTGGCGAGACCGGTCTGCAGGGACGGATGATCGGTCGCATTCAGATTTTTGATAACCACAGCCTGGTGGACCTGCCCAAGGGCATGCCCGAGGATGTGTTCAACAATCTGCGTCGCTTGCGGGTGATGAACCGCGAACTGCAGATCACTCAGGCCTCCTGATGCGCAAGCTTCTGGCTGTTGCCCTGGTCATGGCCCCTGTTTCGGTAGTGGCTTCGGACAACAGCCTGATCACCCAGTTCTGCAGAACGGCCGTCAAGGCCGAGCTGCAGAGCGCTGGGAAGGTTCCTCCTGAAGGCATGGTGGAAGACACCTGCCGCTGTTTCCTGGCGGAGGTGCAGAACGGGGCTGGAATCACGGGGGCCCAGGCCTCCTGCAAGGCCAAGGCGGCTGAGGCCTACTCCTTCTGATCCCAGGGACTCGATTTGGGTTAGAGATTGCACACCTGAACGGTGACTTCAGGCTGAAGCAGGGCCAGCTTCTCCACGACCCGAATCAGCTCGATTTGCTCAGTTGGTGTGGACTGAGGGATCAGGCTGTTGAGCAGCACAAGCTTGTCACCAGGATCCAGTTCCCCGTCAGTGGTCCAGCACAGGGCTTGGCAGTAAAGGCTGTCGAATGTCATCTCACTTCTCTGTCAGGGTCTTCTGACAATGGTGTGGAACGGCGAATCACGGGCAGGTCTTCGGAATTGCTTCTTTTTTTTGTGTTGTTTCATACGACTGCCCTGTAACGTCATCGGGTTCACGTTTGAGCACTGGCACTTTCCGAGCTTTCGGAACCGGCTCAAGCGATCGATCAAGTCCAACGGTTCCACGGTCCATGACCATCTACATCGGCAATCTTTCGTTCCAGGCGGAGCAAGAGCACCTCGTTGATCTCTTCACTGAGTACGGCGAGGTCAAAAACTGCAGCCTTCCCTTGGATCGGGAGACAGGTCGCAAACGCGGTTTCGCCTTCGTCGAGATGGCCAACGATGCCGATGAACAGAAAGCCATCGACGACCTCCAGGACGTCGAGTGGATGGGCCGCATGATTCGCGTGAGTAAAGCCACCCCCCGGGAGCGTTCCGGCGGCCCCCGTGGCGGCGGCGGCGGTTACCGCGGCTGAGGCTTAAGCCTCGGCGTCCAACAGGTCCAACTCCATTTCACGTTGGCTCAGTTGATGCAGACGATCCGCGCTGCCGTCGATTGGGCCTGGTTGTTTGTCTTGGTGATTCTGGAGTTGCGGCAACACAGCCCGCAGTCCACGACGTTTTTGCCGTGCCAAGTAACGGTGAAAGCGGTTGAACGACCTTGATCGGCTCATGGCACCTCCTTCGGTTGTTCTTCCGTTGTAGTGCGTCTTCAGAGGGAGAAAACCCTGTTGGAACGAACCCTCAGCAAAGCTTCAGCAAGCCGCTCACCGTTGATGCGGTTGCTGCGTCACCTCGCCCCGCAGCGTCGTTTGGTGCTCGCTGCAGTGAGCTGCTCTCTGCTCAACAAACTGTTCGATCTGGCGCCACCAGCCTTGATCGGTCTTGCCCTGGATGTGGTGTTGCGTGGTGAGCAATCTGTGTTGGCGGGCTTTGGTCTGAAGACGGCGGGCCAGCAACTGTGGATGCTGGCCCTGCTCACCTTTGTGATCTGGGCGGCGGAGTCGCTGTTCGAGTACCTCTACGACGTGCTCTGGCGCAACCTGGCGCAGACCACACAACACAGCCTGCGGCTCGAGGCCTACGACCATCTACAGAAGCTGGAGCTGGCCTTTTTCGAGCAGGACAGCACCGGTCGTCTGATGTCGGTACTCAATGACGACATCAATCAGCTCGAACGCTTTCTGGATCGAGGTGCCAATCAGATCCTGCAGTTGATCACCACCGTTCTGGTGGTGGGCATTGGCATGGCGATGGTGGCGCCGGAGGTGGCCCTGTTCGCCTATTTGCCGATCCCGGTGATTCTCTGGGGATCACTTCATTTTCAGCGCCAGCTGGCGCCGCGTTATCGGGAAGTGCGGGCAAGGGCTGGTGATCTTGCCTCCCGGCTCGCCAACAACTTGGGGGGGATGCTCACGATCAAGAGCTTCACTGCAGAGGCACTCGAACTGGAGCGCCTGCGCGCTGAAAGCCTGGCCTACCGCCAGAGCAACGCCCGTGCGATCCGTCTCTCGGCAGCCTTCATTCCCTTGATCCGCTTCGCGATCCTGTTCGCCTTCTTGGCGATTCTGTTGATCGGTGGCTTCAAGGCCTTGGCCGGTGAACTGCCGGTCGCCACCTACAGCGTTCTGGTGTTCATTACCCAGAGGCTTTTGTGGCCGTTGACCGCCATTGGCCGAACCCTGGATGAGTACCAGCGCTCGATGGCATCCACGCAGCGGGTGCTTGATCTGATCGATACGCCGGTGATGATTCAGGGAGGGATGGTCCCTGCTGATCCGCAGCGGCTGCGGGGTGAGATTCGCTTTGAAGCCGTTGATTTCGCCTATTCAGGGCGTTCAGCGCTGTTGCAGGGCTTTGATCTGACAGTTCCGGCAGGCTCGACCCTGGGCATCGTCGGGGCCACAGGTTCCGGCAAGAGCACGGTGGTGAAACTCTTGTTGCGTCTGTATGAGCGCGATGGCGGACGCATCTGCCTGGATGGTGTCCCCATCGACACCCTGCAGCTTCAGGACCTGCGCCGTTGCATCGCCCTGGTTAGTCAAGACGTCTACCTCTTCCATGGCACCGTTGCCGAGAACATCGCCTATGGGGTGGCGGATCCCGACCCGGTGGCGATTGAGCAGGCCGCTTGCTTAGCGGAAGCCTCCGGATTCATCGATGCCTTGCCCCAGGGGTATGACACCTTGGTTGGCGAACGGGGCCAGCGTCTATCCGGTGGGCAGCGCCAGCGCATTGCTCTGGCCCGCGCCATTCTCAAGGACGCTCCAGTGCTGGTGCTCGACGAAGCCACCGCAGCGGTGGACAACGACACCGAAGCTGCCATCCAGCGGTCGTTGACTCAGATCACTCAGCACCGCACAACCCTGGTGATTGCCCATCGGTTGAGCACAGTCCGCCATGCCGACTGGATTGTGGTGATGAATCAAGGCCGGATTGTGGAACAGGGCTGCCACGACAATCTGGTGGCCGAAGGCGGGATCTACACCAATCTCTGGCAGGTGCAGGCCGGAGAAGGGGTTATTTCTTCCTGAAGCAAGCGTTGTTGGCGGCCGGCGCGGTGACCATGCTGGGTCCGCAAGCCGGCGGTGCAGCCATGGCCATGCAGGCCTCGATCAGCCATGTCATGCATCACCCCCTCGGGGTGTTTTCGCTGTTGGTGGCCATCAGTGCGGCGGTGCCGCCGTTGATCCGGCGGCTCGGTCTGCCTGATCTGGTGGGATTACTGGCGGCCGGCGTGGTCGTGGGGCCCCACGCTTTGAACTGGGTCGACAGCACCAGCGAAACGGTTCGGCTGCTTTCAGATCTCGGGGCGGTGTATTTGCTGTTCACGATGGGTCTGGAAATTGACCTGGAGGAGTTCAACCGGGTTAAACGCCGATCTTTCATTTATGGCCTGCTGATCCTGTTGATCGGTGTGGGAACGGGCGTGTCGATTGGTCTCTTGGCTGGTTTTGCTTCGGTGTCGTGCCTGTTGCTCGGTGCCTTGATGGCCACCCACACCCCGCTTGGCTATCCGATCGTGCGCAGCTACGGAGCCCAGAAGGATGAGTCGGTAGTGGTGAGTGTGGGCAGCACGATCTTCACCGACATCGTGGCCCTGCTGCTGTTGGCGGTGGGTCTTGGTCTGGGTCAGGGAAGCCTCAGCGGCATGGGCCTCAGCCTGTTGCTGCTCAAAATCGGCATCTTTGCCCTGGTTGTGGTGCTGGGCATCCGCTGGCTGGGCCGCCGCCTGGTGCTGCGCGGCATCAGCGATGAAAACAGGATGGTGCTCGCCGTTTTGGTGGCTTTGTTCCTGGCTTCCCTGGGCGCTGAGCTGGCTGGCGTTGAGAAGATTGTCGGCGCCTTCTTGGCCGGCCTGGCGGTGAATTCCGTTTTGCCCGAAGGCCGGGTCAAGGAACAGGTGATCTTCGTGGGTGGGGTGCTGTTCATCCCGATCTTCTTCATTGATCTGGGATTGCTGTTGGATCTGGGCAGCCTGGGGCAGAGCCTGAGCAATTTTCAGTTCACCGCGTTGATGCTGGTGGGCGCGATCGGCGGCAAGGGGCTGGCGTCGTGGCTCAGCGGACGGCTGTTCGGCTATCGCCGCGCCCAGATTTTGATGATGTGGTCGCTGACGATGCCCAAGGTGGCGGCGACTCTGGCCACTGCATTCATCGGCTATCAGGCGGGTCTGCTCAATCAGACCGTGCTGAACAGCGTGCTGGCGGTGATGGTGGTGACGGCCACCCTGGGGCCGATCCTGACCGAGCAGTCGGTGACTCGGCTCAAGGATCCCAGTCCGGATGCGGTGCCGGTCAGCTTCGGGGAGGAGGCGGCAGTTCTTGATGGCGTCAACGAGGTTGTTCAGCGCCCCTTGCGGATCGTGGTGCCCGTGGCCAACCCCAGCACCGAGAAGGGGCTGTTGAGCATGGCGGCTCGCTTGGTGCAGGGCTCGTCGGGGGCTGAAGGTCTGCTGCTTCCTCTGGCAATGGTGAATCCCAGCCTCGAGGAGATGCGCGGCGGCTTGAACCGGGCGGTTGCAGCGGCTCGCGGGCGGCTCAGCACGGCTGAGGCCATCGGCGCTCAGTTGGCCGTCCCCACCCGCAGCTTGCTGCGGCTGGATGAGGATATTGCTGGTGGCATGAGCCGCACGGCGCTTGAACAGGCCGCAGACCTGTTGTTGATCGGTGCTGCTCGTACGGATCAGCTGCGGGCTTGGCTGATGGGCGACATTGTCGATGGGGTCTGCCGCACAGCGCACTGTCCGGTGGTGGTGGTGAACTTTGGCCGCGACTCCGACAGCGGTCTGGGCCGGATCCTTGTTCCGATCAAAGACCTCTCCGCCAGTACTCGCGAGCAATTCGAACTGGCGCTGCGGGTGATCAATTCAGCCCCGGAGGAACAGCGCCTCCGGATCACCCTGCTTCATGTGCACGACCCTCGCTTCAGCGGGCAGGACCGTCAGTGGATGGAGCAGCAGCTGATTCGCTGGCGACCGCCGGGGATTCCGGCGGAGCGGTTCCACATCGTGATCGTGCGGGGACCCGGTATCGATGGTGCCATTCATCGACTCAGCCGCGAGCACGATCTGGTGATCCTTCGCACCCAGCGGAGACGGGTGGCGGGTCTGCCGATTCCTGGCAGTGATCGCACCAGCAAATTGATCCGCCAGCTTCCTTGCGCCTCGATGGTGATCAGCGACCCTCTGGTTTAAGCGGGAGGCCGTCCGACCCTCTACCGGAGACAGGATCTGCACGCCAAGATGCGGAATAGCTTGTATTCCATGGCACAAGACCCTCCTGCCAAGCCATCTTCTGAGGCCACCAGGTGGCCGGTTGTTTCTGCTGTGGTGGTGGGTCTTAGCGGCGGCCTCATGCTTTCGGTGCCGCTGAGCCGATTGATCAATACGGAACCGTCAAAGACGTCAGACCAACCCGTGACGGCAGCCCAGCCCGCGCCGCTGGCCAACCCATTCGCCGGCTGGACTGGCTTCGGTGCGAGGGAAGTGGTGGTGCTGGGCCGTGATCGCACCGGCAAAAACACCGATGTGATCTTCACGGTGCGGGTAAAGGGCACCACCACGACGATTACCCAGATTCCCCGCGATAGCTACATCGATGCTGAGGGCTTTGGGGGCATCAAGCTCAATGCGCTAATGGCCTACGGCGGTGTGGAGGCGGTGGAGCGGGAGTTGTCTCGACTGATGAATCGCCCGATCCGCCATCACATCGTGGTGCGCCTGGATGCGATCGAAACCCTGGCCAACCTGGTGGGAGGGATCGAGGTGGATGTTCCCAAGCGGCTGTATTACGTCGATCGCAGTCAGAACTTGGTGATCGACCTGCAGCCAGGCCCTCAGCTATTGAAGGGCAAGGATCTTGAGGGTTTTCTGCGTTGGCGCAATGACGGCCGCGGCGATTTCGGCCGGCTGGAACGGCAGCAGTTGGCCCTCAAAGGCCTATTCGAACAAATGAAACAACCGCAGAATTTGATTCGCCTGCCGGCCTTGATTACTGCTGCGGGTCAGGCGTTGGAGACGGATTTGGGGCCGATGGAATTGGGTGGCTTAATTACCGCTATGGGCACTACCGATCTCAATGCCTCCAGCTTGAATGCGGTGCCTTTCAACTCCGATGGCATCAGCTACCTGGATACGGAGTGGCCTGCCAAGTCAAGCAGTGGTGCAGATGCCAGTGAGGCCAGCAGTCAGCGCTTCAGATTTTTGTTCTGATCAGATCAGCAGAGTTAGTGAACGCACCACCCGGCCGCAGATTTCACCAACCTTGCTCCAACGGTCTTCGTTGACGCTTGTTGCCAAGGTGTAAAGCCGGCCGCGGTCGACCACTACGGTCGCCAGCTCATGACGGTCGCGGTCTTCCAGGTGCACGGCATATTCCAGGTCGTAGAACGTGTGGCCATTCACCTCGCGCTCCTGCGCTTCCACAAGCTCGGCGGTGCGGCCGCTGCCAGCCGTGGCGATCACTTCTCGGCGCAAGCGTTCACCTACCGCAACGGCGCTGCCAAGTTCGTTGAGTTCGTTGTCTTCGCTCACCTTGTTGATCATCAGGCTCACGGTCTCATCGCTGTGGATTAGGTCGTGAAACACCACCCGCGGCCCGTTGCTCACCTGAACCTCGGTCCAACCGGTTGGATAGAGAAAGGCGAAACGGCCATCCGGGCTCTGATACGACTGCAGCCCTGCCGTCGGTCCCGCTGCGCAGGCCCCCAGCACCACTGCCAGGACGCCGCAAAGAATCACGCGACTCAGAGATCGGAAGTGCTGCATTAACAGGGTGATCAATCCACTGGTCATTCTGCCGCTTTGGCCTGATCGCTGTGAGCTGACCAAAATCTCGACCTTTGCCAGCCTTGGGTGGCTTGTTGCGGTGGACGCCATGGCATCGGATCAGGATCAGGCCTTCATGCGACAGGCGATCAAGGTGATGCGTGATGCCGGCGTTGTGAACAAAAGCGGCGGCCCCTTTGGAGCAGTGATCGTCAAGGACGGTGCGGTCATCGCAGCCGCAGGCAACAGCGTGATCCAGGACAACGACCCCAGTGCCCATGCCGAGGTCAATGCCATCCGCCAGGCCTGCCGAACTCTCGACAACTGGGACCTCAGCGGCTGCGTGATGTACTCGAGTTGTGAATGTTGCCCGATGTGTTACTCCACGGCCTATTGGGCCAACATCCGTCAGGTCTTCTACGCGGCCTCCTGGAGTGATTACGACGATCTCTTCTCTGATCGGGCGATCAATGACGACATTCGTAGGCCCATGCCTGAAAAGGAGATTCGGATGCAGCAGATCCTTCAGAACGAAGCGCAGGCGGTGTGGGCCGAGTTCCGTCAGTTGCCCGATGGAGCCCGCTATTGAGCTTCAACCGGAGACCTGCTGACTGATCGCCCAGCTCAGCCCAAGGAGAGCCGCGATCGAGAGCAGCGCCAGTTGGTTGCCTCGCCCACTGTTGCCTCCGCTGATCCAGCGGCGATAGATGCGCTGGGCCGCCGGTACCAACAGCCAACCCGTCAGCGCCACCGAACAGATGTTGCCCACAAGAATTGCGCTGGAGTAGCCCAGCCCAAGCGGGTTGATCAGGCTGTTGAGGATCAGCACCGTTGGGTAGAGGCATAGCAGCACCAGCAGGTTCACCTTCCAGGTGGGTGGGGCATCGGCCTGCGGGTCTTCAGCCACCCAGGCGGCGAAGCCCTTCCAGTTGGTTTCGGCCGAGCAGCTGTAGCCCAGCCCGTCCATGGCCTTCAGCAGCTGGCTCCGTTCCCGGCTCACCATCCAGCCCACGAAACAGTCGACATCCCGCCAGTGCGTGCGGGTGATCAGCCGGTTTGGCGTGGCCGAATCGATCTGATCGGGGCCAACGGTGTCCAGGCAACCGGGCCAGTTCCGCTCGGCGGCCAGTAGCCGCTTCAGTTCTCGCATGGCCAGCGCTTGAGAGTCGCCCTGCAGGGTGTGCTCCACCTGAAACACAAAACCCTGAGCTCCCGTGCCGTCGCGTTGGGGGGTGTCGGCCATTGCGCTCTCCACGCCACAGTCCATGCCACTGAAAGTCTGTTGCGGCAAATGATCTCTGCAACTCCTACATTTCCCGCATTGGCGGCAGACCACTGAGCGGCTTCACCAAACCGTTGGCCCGACTGATTGATCAGTTCGAGCGTCTGCCCGGCATCGGCCCGCGCACGGCTCAGCGGCTTGCGTTGCATCTTCTGAATCAGCCCGAGGAGCAGATCCACCAGTTCGCGGATGCCCTCTTAGCGGCCCGCACCCAGGTGGGCCAGTGCCAGACCTGCTTTCACCTCTCCGCGGAGCCGGAGTGTGAGATCTGCCGTAACCCGGAGCGCCGCAATGGGGTGATCTGCGTGGTGGCCGATTCCCGGGATCTTCTGGCCTTGGAGCGCACCCGCGAATTTCAAGGTCGTTATCACGTTCTTGGTGGACTGATTTCGCCGATGGATGGCATTGGTCCGGAGCTTCTCCATGTGACTGCATTGGTGCAGCGGATCAGCAAGGAGGAGATCACCGAGGTGATCCTGGCCCTCACCCCAAGTGTTGAAGGGGATACCACCAGCTTGTATCTGGCACGGTTGTTGAAGCCCTTCTGTCCGGTGAGCCGGATCGCCTACGGCCTGCCGATGGGGAGTGAACTCGAATACGCCGATGAGGTCACCCTGAGCCGAGCCTTGGAGGGGCGCCGGCCGGTTGATTGATTGATGTCAGTGCCCTGATTCGTTGTTTCTTGACCAGAATCAACACAGGCCGTCCGCCGGTATGAGCAAGTTCAGCGCCATTCCCCCTGCGGAGCGATTGCCCGAATGGCTGCATCGGCCGATTGGTAACGCCTCGGAGTTGGAGCGGGTGCAGGGGCTGGTGAAGCAAAACCGCCTGCACACCATCTGTGAGGAAGGGCGCTGCCCCAACCGTGGTGAGTGCTACGCCGCAGGGACGGCAACCTTTTTGCTGGGCGGTTCGATCTGCACGCGCAGCTGTGCTTTCTGCCAGGTGGACAAGGGGCAGGCACCGATGCCGGTGGATGTTGCAGAAGCCGAACGGGTGGCTGATGCGGTGGAAGCGATGCAACTCCGCTACGTGGTACTCACGGCGGTGGCACGCGATGATCTTGCCGATCATGGCGCCAGCTTGTTCACCAGCACCATGGCGGCGATCCGGGCCCGCAATCCGCTCATCGCTCTTGAGGTGCTCACCCCCGATTTCTGGGGCGGCTTCGCTGATCAGGCGCGGGCGGTGACGGCCCAGCGTGAGCGGCTGGCCACGGTGCTAGCAGCCCAACCGGTGTGCTTCAACCACAACCTGGAAACGGTGCAGCGGCTGCAGGGGGAGGTGCGCCGGGGTGCCACCTATGAACGATCCCTCGGTTTACTGGCGGCGGCCCGCGAGCTGGCGCCTGAGATCCCCACCAAGAGCGGCCTGATGCTCGGCTTGGGCGAGACCCGTGATGAGGTGATTGCCACCCTCAACGATCTCCGTGCTGTGGATTGCCAGCGCCTCACCCTGGGGCAGTATCTGCGTCCTTCGCTGCATCACATTCCGGTAGCCCGCTACTGGACGCCACAGGAGTTTGATGAGCTTGCGGCGGTGGCCCGTGAACTTGGCTTTGCCCAGGTGCGCAGCGGCCCGCTAGTGCGCAGTAGCTATCACGCTGCTGACTGACGCCATCCCCGCAGGCTGCGTGCCAGAACGGTGGAGATCTCTCCGCTCATCAGGGCCCCGGCTCCGCCCCAGACCAGCCGGAGGGGAAGATCCCAAAGCGCCGCTTCCACCTCGCGCCTCGTGGCGAAACCGCGTTGGTTGAAGTAGCGGACCAGCCGTCGGTGCTGACGCTCGTCGTCGCGGATGGCCAGTAACCGGGCTTTTGAACAAGGCGTGGCCTCCTGGGCCCAAGCCATGGTGGCGGCCCAGATCAGATCACCAACTCCTGGAGGCGCCGTTGGCATCACCCGCATCGTGTCGAGTTGAAGGCCCGTGGCTGCGGGGTAAGCCCAGCCCTTCATTTCCCCCAGCAGCAGCAGGCTGCCGCTGGTGGCTTGCTGGGCCACCACCAGCCGCAGGCTCCACAGTCCCAGGGGACGGCCCACCTGCAATCGCAGCAGCAGGCCCTGTTCGCGGGCCTCGGCTTCCAGTTGTTCAAGCATCGACAGGGAGATGGCCATTGTCATGGTCCTGAGGTCATGCTGCTGCGGGCATGGTGACGACCGAGCGCACCGCCTCCAGCCGCAACGGACCGTAGAGGTGGGGGAACAGTTCGCCGCTGGGAATGGCGTCGGCGCGCAGGGGAGCATCGACGGCAGCGGCATCAATCTCCAGCAGCAGCACATCGCCGGCATCCGCATAAAAACGTTCAAAGGTGGCGTTCACCTGCTCCTGCCATGAACAGTGGATGAAGCCCACTTGATCGAGTCTCATACCTCGCGTCGAGATGCGATAGCTGCCGTTGGCCTGGGCGGCCTGCCAGTCGTCCTTGAGGGCTAGGTGGAACAGGGGTTGATCGAGGGGCACCGCCACGGCATCGGCGGGGAAGTGGTGCTGTTGCCCACCGGCACTCCAGGGATCGGCCCGCTGCATCACCCGTTCGAAGCGGGGATCCTCCAGGAAGCGGTTGAGCCAGCTGTGCAAGGCCCCAAGCGAGTTGTCGTTGTCGAATCCTTCAGGATCGGCGATGCGCCATTGCCGTACAAAGGGCCAGATGGCCGCATCCGCCAGTGAGATGCGCTCGCCAAGCAGCCAGCCCTGGTCGGCGATCCTCTGGTTCCAGTTTTTCAGAATCGTGAGGCCGGCGTTCCGCTGCTCTTCCTTGTTGGTGCCGGGATAGCGATCGGTGTATTTGAACCGGTCCAGGTGGTGCTTGAACGGTCCGTCGTTCTGCTCGATCAGCGCTGACGTGTCGCTGGACCACAGCAGCTCCCGTGGGTCCGCCTGATTCAGGGCCCAGTGCATCACCGCACGGCTTTCTTCGATGACCTCTCCGTTTGGCAACACCAGCACCGGAACGGTTCCCTTGGGGGAGACCGCCAACATCTCAGCCGGTTTGGCCTTCAGCGCGATTTCTCGCCACTGCACCAGAAGACCGGCCTCCAGCAGGGCCCAGCGGGCGCGCATGGCGTAGGGGCAGCGGCGGAAGCTGTAGAGGATCGGCAGCACGGCATCGGAGTCGTCCTTGCAAGGATTGTCCGATGCGGTCTGAATCTCTCAAGGTCGCTGTTGATCGATTTGCCGTTGCCGCATCGCAAACCGTTCCCGGTCGGCGTCGGTGAAGCGATCCACGCAATGCACACATTGCACGCCTTTGATGTAGCTCGGCAGTGTGCGTTGTTCGGGTGACACCGGCAGGCCGCAGGCATGGCAGAGGCTGTGTTCTCCGGGTTCAAGGCGGTGGTTCAGGGCCACCCGCTGATCGAAGACAAAGCACTCCCCCTGCCAGCGGCTCTCGGCTTCCGGCACCTGCTCGAGGTACTTGAGGATGCCGCCGCGCAGATGATGCACCTCGCCAAAGCCCCGTTGTTGCAGATAACTGCTGGCCTTCTCGCAGCGGATGCCACCGGTGCAGAACATGGCGATGCGCTGGCTGCCGTTTTGTTCCATCAGAGGCCGCAGCGTTTCTTCCGCCCATTGCGGAAATTCACGGAAGCTCTCGGTG
>Ga0189289_10349_pt1 | contig 23449 bp, 28 predicted proteins | sample UW106minimetaG_FD_130313 | JGI IMG/M metagenome (GOLD analysis project Ga0189289, IMG submission 130313) | Marine microbial communities from the Costa Rica Dome - UW106 mini metaG | ecosystem: Environmental > Aquatic > Marine > Oceanic > Photic zone | place: Costa Rica: the Eastern Pacific...
CAACGCCTGGCGCCACTGCGGCAGCACACTGCAGGGGGTGCTCAGTTTCACCGCGGTTCTCTGCCTGATTGGCTTCTATCACCCTGGGCTGGCCCCATTGATCGCTTTCGATGTGCTGGGGGACAAGCCAACGGATCTGGGCCTGTTCACCAGCGTTCTGGCGGGCGGAAGCATCTTGGGCGGTGTGGTGCTGCAGCGCAACAGCCAACGCTTCTGTCGGCGCCCGTTCCTCACCCTGGGAGGCTTCGGACTGATCACAGCGTTGGGTCAGCTGGGGATGGCCTCTACGCCGGGGCCGAGCTTCAGCCTGGCCATGGCCTTCCTGATCGGCACTGGCACAGCAGGGCTTCTAAGCAGCTGCAACCTGATCAGTCAAATCGGCTCACCGCAGGTGATGCGTGGTCGCATGGCCGGCCTAAGCCAGATCGCCTTCCTGGGCGGAGGCGGGCTCAGTGGATTGCTGGTGGCACTGCTTGTGATGACCACCAGCTTGTCAACGGCCTTTGCACTCACCGGAGGCCTCAGCGCTGCTGTGGCTCTGCTCTGGATGCGAAAACGAGGGGCGAAGCGTCTGGAACAGCTCAGATGAGCTTGATTCCCTTGAGGATCTTGGTGAGCACAAAAGCCGTCACCAGACCAGAACCAACCAGGCCGAAATAGATGCCGACGCCCATGTGCAAGTACTGAGGTGACCACTATTAGATCAGACATTCGCCTGGGTTCATGCCATTGCGCTTAGGGTTTGTGAACAGTCGATACCTATTAAGAGGTATCTCTAACCGGGCCAACCGGACGTCCATCCATCAACGCCCGACGCCATGCGTACCCTTTTTGTTTACCCCGAGTTCCCAAAGACCTTCTGGAGTTACGAGAAGATCCTTGAGCTGGTGAACCGCAAGGTCTTGCTGCCTCCCCTGGGCATGTGCACGGTAGCTGCGCTGCTGCCCCAGGAATGGGAGATGAAGCTGGTGGACCGCAACGTGCGGGAGGTGACAGAAGAAGAATGGAGCTGGGCCGAACTGGTCATCATTTCGGGAATGATCGTTCAGAAGGACGACATGGCCGTGCAGATCGGCAAGGCCAAGCAGCGAGGCCTACCGGTGGCCATCGGGGGCCCCTTCGCCAGCTCCACACCGGATGCACCCGAACTGGATATGGCGGATTTCAAGATCCTCGATGAGGGAGAAATCACCCTCCCGATGTTCCTGGAAGCCCTGGAACGGGGTGACACAAAGGGTCGATTCACCTCAGAGGGAGACAAGCCGGACGTCACCGCCACACCGATTCCCCGCTTCGATCTGCTTCAGCTTGACGCCTACGACTCGATGAGCGTTCAGTTCTCCCGCGGCTGCCCCTTCAACTGCGAGTTCTGCGACATCATCGTTCTCTACGGCCGCAAACCCCGAACCAAAACTCCCGAGCAATTGGTGGCGGAGCTGCAGTACCTCTACGACCTGGGCTGGCGACGGTCGATCTTCCTGGTGGACGACAATTTCATCGGCAACAAGCGCAACGCCAAGCTGCTGCTACCACAGATCCGCACTTGGCAGGAGGAGCGGGGGTACCCGTTCAGCTTCGCCACTGAGGCCTCCGTGGACCTGGCCGACGACGACGAAATGATGCGGATGATGCACGACGCGCGGTTCGAAAGCGTCTTCCTCGGCATCGAAACCCCAGATGAAGCCAGCCTGGAAACAGCCCGCAAGGTGCAGAACACACGCAACCCGCTCGATGCTGCTGTTGACCGGATCACGGCGAACGGCATCCGAGTCATGGCTGGCTTCATCATTGGTTTTGACGGCGAAAAGGATGGAGCAGGCCGCCGAATCGTGGACTTCGTCACCCGCACCGGCATTCCCGCCGCGATGATGGGCATGCTTCAGGCCTTACCCAAGACAGCCCTTTGGGCGCGGCTGGAGCGGGAAGGTCGGCTGATTCAGGGAGAAGATGCCGCCAAAGGCGTGAATCAGACCAACTTGCTCAACTTCGAGCCCACCCGACCGATCCGTGACATCGCTAACGAATACGTGGAAGCTTTCTGCGCGCTCTACGAACCCAATGCCTACATGGATCGGGTCTACAGCTACTACCTGAAGATGGGTGCCCCCCGCTGGAAAGCTGCTGCCAAGCTTCCGACGTGGATTGATATCAAGGCTTTGAGCACCGTGGTGTGGCGTCAGGGGATCAAGCGCGATACCCGCAGTCGCTTCTGGAAGTACATGTTTGGGATGGCCCGCCATAACCCTGCTCTGCTGGAGCAGTTTTTGGTCGTGTTGGCCCATAACGAGCACTTCCTCGAGTACCGCTCGATCGTTCAGCAGGAAATCCGCGAACAGCTGGAATCCTTGCCGCCTGAAGAACCAACTGCTCCAAAAGAATTACAACCCGTCTAAAACTTAGTCCTGCACATAGTCCGTGCCGTCTCGGAGACACTGCTCGGCCTTCTGCAACTCTCGCCCGAGATAAAGGGCGTGATCGAGACGACTAAGCGGATGAGGCTCATCCCCCTCAGTGAGCTGAATGCCGAGCTGTTTTGCTGTACGGCCGCGATAGACCGCTGAGGGACTCCGGGGAGAATTTCCCCCGTCACAACGCAACACCTCACCGGTGTCTGAATCTCTGGCCAGCCCTTTGTCATCAATGGTGTTGCCGTAGTGCTCCAGCACCAGTTCGGCCGCATCACGATCCAGTTTGATCAGGAAATATCCGCTCGGGTCCAAGGCGATGAAGCGCTGAGACAGGCGCTGATCAAGGGCATCCATCGCTGCGGCGGTCGATGCCGGTGCTTCAGGGGTTGTGGTCATGCCTTCAACCTACAAAGCCAAAGCAGGAGGTTCTGCTTTGAAAGGCAGCTCCGCATTGATGGCCTCGATCTCCTCCATCATCAGGCCGTTCACCTTCGGCAACCAGGTGCGGATCAACTGATCCATTTGGGGCTGGTACCACCGGTGCAGGCTGGCGTGAGGGCGTGCCACAAAGCCCCGGCGGCGTTTGTGACTGCCACCGGCTCCAGGGTCAAAACTGGTGATGCCGTTGGCCAGGGCCCATTCAATCGGGGCGTAGTAACAGACTTCGAAGTGGAGACAATCAATTTCCTCGTTGCTGCCCCAGTACCGGCCCCACAACTGACGCCCGTCCTCGACGCACATCGACATCGCCACCGGATCGTGAGGATCACCGCGGTGGGCTGAAAAGAGCACCAGCTGATCGCGGTGCAGCCGTGCCAGCGCTTCGAAAAAACCCTCCTCCAGATATTTGCTGCCCCATGGTCCCCAACGGGCACAGTGCTGCTCATAAAAGCGATGCATGGTCTGAAGCAGCTCTAGGTCGAGCTGGTCTCCGCTGAGCGGCGTCACCGTGATCCCAGCCTTGGCTACAGCCTTGCGCTCTCGCTTGATGTTGCGGCGCTGGTTGGCATTGAAGCCCTTGAGGTAGTCCTCAAAGCTCTGATCGTCGCCTCGGCTCCAGAGGCTCTGCTGGTTCAGCCAGGCGGCGCAGCCTCCCGCTTCCGCCAAGGGCCGCCACTGCGGATCCACATAGAGAAAATTGCAGCTGAGGATGCCGTTCTGTTCGCAGAAGCGATCAATCGCCCGCAACAGCTCCCTGGTGAGCAGAGCCTCGTCTTCTCCAGGCCGCACATGAAAGCGATACCCCAGCACGGGGCTGACCGGGCTCATCCCAAGGAGCTTGGGGTAGTAGCGCAAGCCAAGATCAGAGGCGAGGCGCGCAAAGGTCTGGTCAAACACAAACTCGCCGTAGCTGTGCCCCTTCAGGAAAAGAGGGGCCACAGCAATCGGGATGTCATCCCGCCAGAGGGCCAGATGCAGGGGCTGCCATCCCTGTTCAGGAATTGTGCTTCCGGAGCTTTCCAGGGCCTCCAGCCAGCTCCAGCGGTAAAAGGGGATCGCAGCATCCCCAACCAGGCTGTTCCACTGCTGCTCAGGGATCTCGTTGATGGAGCGATGCCAGCGGGCCGTGAGTGACGTCATTCAGACGGTGTCATTGGCATCGCTGATGACCCTAACCAGAGAGAACCACGGGCTGATTAAAGGCGCAGGGAAGTTCCCTAGCGGATCCTCTGGTAGCGAAGAAGCCACTCCCCGTGACCGAGGTCCTCAACTCCATCGGACTGCCAGGCGCCCGGTTGCACCAAACAAGCAGGCAATGGCGAATCCGTGAGTGGCAACCAGCTGAAGGGACCGCCAAGGAGCTGGGGCACCACTGTGAGCTGGAGAGCATCGACGCAGTCCGCTGCCAGCAGATCTGCGGTGAGTTGAGCGCCACCCAAAAGCACGAGCCGCTGAATCCCAGCCGCGCCCAACGCTTGGAGCCGCTCCGGCCAGGTTGGCGCCAAAGGGAACCAACGATCAAAGCCCTGATGCATGGGTGCCGGAGCCAAGAGCCAACGCTGAAGTGGCTGGTCAAAGAACTGCCAGGTGCGCGAGAAGCCGAGCGATCGGCTGACCACCACAGCGGCCGGCTGCTGTGGTCGCCCCTCCTGCAGGCGCTGCTCCAATAACTGAGGGTTACGGATCAAGCAGGTGCACTGATGGGCGCGCAACGTCCCAGCGCCAATCAGGCAGGCATCTGCCCAAGCCAGTGCCTGCTCCAAAGCACGCCGGTCTCCGTCTCCACCCAGCTGGGCAGCACCGCCTTGAGGCGGTGCCAAGCGGCCGTCGAGGCTGATGGCCAGCACCAGCCGGACCGTGGGGCATTGAGAGGTGGGGAGTTGGGGCGGCAAGCCGTCAGTCAGACGGCCGCCACTGCATCGAGTGCAGCCGGTGACATCTCCAACTGCGGTGCTTCGGCATAGACCTCAGCCGCATTGTTCGGACTTTCCTGAAGCCGCACCTTGTGCAGGCTGGCACCGATCGCCTTGATCGGGCTTGAGAGACGATCGGTGATGTGCAAAGCGATGTTCTCAGCTGTGGGCACACACTCTTCGAAGAACGGCACGTCCTTGTTGAGGAAGGTGTGATCGAAAGGCTCCACCACCAGATCATCCACGAGGCGTTGCAGGGCGGACAGATCGCAGACCATGCCGGTGCGGGGATCAATCTCACCGCGCACGGTCACATCCACCAGATAGTTGTGGCCATGGCCATGGGGGCGGGCGCACTTGCCGTAGATCGCTTCGTTTTCCTCCTGGCTGAGCTCCGGGCGAGCCAGGCGGTGGGCAGCAGCGAAGTGAGTGCGGATGGTGAGGAAGGCGTCCATGGGATGTCCGAGATAGTCGGCCCAAAGGCCCGGTTGTTCGTAGAGGCGCAGAGCCGTAATTGGCAGATGCGGGCTGAGGCGCTGCCAAATCACCCGCACCAGGGCCTCAGTGGTGGGGAGACAGCCGGAAGGACCGGAAACATCGAATTCCGGCCAGGCCTCGTTGAGGAAGCGGAAGTCGAGCTGGCCGGTGACCTCGTTACGAATGGCGTGCTTCACCTCCGAGAGGTTGAGCACCATGCCGTCGGCATCCAGTCCGCCGGCCATGGACACGATCAGTTCGTAGTTGTGACCATGCCCTGGAGCCAAGGCGCAGGGCCCAAAACGGGCGGCGTTGTCATCGGCGGATAACTCCGGCAGCCAATAACGATGGCTGGCGCTGAAACAGGCCCGCCGGGTAATGACACAGCCACGACCTTGGCCGTGCCGCGCTGGTGACTTCATTTCAGTCATGTGACGTTCCGGCCGCGAGGCATCCTAATGAGCTAATGCCGATTCCGAGTCATGGCGGATTCCACCCCCACCCTTAAACAGCGACTGAGCGGGCGAAGCCTCTACTTGGTGGGAATGATGGGCAGCGGCAAGACCAGCACCGGACGCCCCCTGGCCGAACGCCTGGGTTACGGCTTTGTCGATGCTGATGCTGTGATCGAACAGGCAGCGGGCTGCAGCATCCCTGAGATCTTTGAGCGGGATGGCGAAGCAGGCTTCCGCAGCCTGGAAAGCAAGGTGCTCAATGCCATCAGTCAGCGCCACTCGCTGGTGGTGGCCACCGGCGGTGGTGTGGTGACCCAACCGGAGAACTGGGGGGTGCTGCACAGCGGCATCGTGATCTGGCTCGATGTGGTCCCCGACCAGTTGATGCAACGCCTTAAAACCGACAGCACGGTGCGTCCGCTGTTGCAGACCGCCGACCCGGAAGCCGACCTGAAGGCGCTGCTGAACAAGCGACAGCCCCTTTACGCCGAAGCCGATCTCACGGTGGTGATCAACGACGAAACCCCGGACGCGGTTGCCGATGGGATTCTGCAGCTGCTTCCGAGCCTGCTGAAAGATCCGACCCAGCGCCGCACGGACTGAAATCAAACCGTTGGCGGCTCCAGCCGTACTGCAAACCACTGCAAGGTCACCCCGGGGCTGATCTCCAGATCGCAAGCCGTGTCGATCAAACGCTGAGCAGCTGATTCAACATCGGGTTGATCGGCAAGATCGGCCGGCAGCTGATCGAGCGAGCGCAACCAACCGCTCAGCCATGTCAAGGTGTCGGCAGCGCTGAGCAGCTGCTCCGGCTTGCCGGGCTCCAGCACCACATAGTCATCAAGGGCACGGATCAGGGGATCAGACATGGAACGGCGGTTGTGGATGCTGCTGATCGGCCTCACCATCCTGCTCAGTGGCGGCCCCGCCTGGGCTCAAGGCAGCCTTGAGCAGCGGCTGAACAATTGGCCCGACTGGAGCCTTCCGGCACCGTTGCCGCGGCCCTCGAATCGGGACGACCTGGTTTATCCCGACTGGTTTGACGGGCTCTGGCAAGTGGAAAGCATTGATCTGGATGCCCCAAGCGATCCAGCTCTGCTCCACCAGGCACGGTTCCATGCCGACCAACGCGGTCGCCTGATCGGCGATCGAAGCTTCAATGCCACAGCCATTGGCCGAGCCCTGCTCGGGGAGCAGCTGCTGGGGGTCGAGGAAGACCCCGACTCCGCCAATCGCCAGATCGCTCGACTGAAAGGCGACCTGTTCCTGGAGACAACGGTGACGGGCCGCCGCCAGGAGAGCCCGAGCCCTGAGACTTTCCTTGCAGACGAACTGGTGCTGCAGATCTTGCATGCCCCAGGACCTCCGCGGTTGAGCAGAATCGAAACCCTCAGCCGCTACAGCCGCTGCGGCGAAGACATCTGCGCTGAGCAGTGGCAAGGGCGCTACGCCTCCCCAGGGGAAAGCCTGCGGGATCAGGCCCTTGCTCAGCACCACTACAAACTGCGCTTCACACCTCTTCCAGCGTCCGCTCCATCAATTTGAGTTCGAGCTGGTCACGCCATTGGAACAGCGGCTGCAGCTTGGGGTGATCGCTCAACCCGGGCACACCCTTGCCAGCCAAGGCCGAACCCGCTGACGAGGGAAAGCGAAGCAGCGACAGCTGGGCGGCCACGGCGATATCGGCCAGGGTGAGGCTGTCGCCGACCAACCAGGGGCTGGCCTGCACCGAGGCGGCGAGCTGCTCAAGGCTGGCAAGAAGCTCTGTGCGTTCCTTCTGGTTGACCAGCTCGGTGATGTTGCTGACCCAACCGCCGGGGATCACACCCATCACCGAACGCACAGGATCGGGAAGATCGTCGGGCAGCAGTGCAACACGTAGCTCGGGGTCTAATGCCGCGGCCTGCACCAGGGACGAGCGACCGGCCATCGCCAGGGTGGTATCGGCCCAGTCCTCCAAGAGATGCACCTGGGCAGCCTGACGTGGATCAGCCGGCATCAAAGCGGGGTCGGGCTCACGCCGATTCAGGTGCAGCGCAATGGCACTGGAGTCGGCAATCACCTGCTCCCCATCCACCAGCACAGGCACCTGCCTTTGCCCGGACAGCCGGAACACGGCCACCTGCCCAACGCCAGGGGTCACTTCCACGGTGCGGAAACTCAGCCCTTTGGCCTGCAACACCATCCGCACCTTGAGGCAGAAGGCGGAATGGCGGAATTGATGCAGCTCCAGCATGTCCAAAACAGCCATAGGCCCGGCAGAGTAGCCAGCACATTCCGAAGCTCGCCAGAACCATGCGGGAGTTTTTCCTCAACGTCTCCCGTTACCCCCGCTACTTGGTGGCCTTCACCCTCGGGGTGATGAATTCCGTCGCCGAACCCCTAATCGCACGCCGGAGCAATCCCGTCACAGCCGTCGCCTTGATCGGCGCCCTGATCAGCGGCGGAATCAGCCTCACACTTGTGCTGCGTGCCATGGTGAATTCAGCACCGATGGCGTGATGGCACAGGGGCGTCGAGTGGAGCGGGTTGCCGCGCTGATCCGAAAGGAAGTCAGTGAACTGTTGATCAACGGCATTCGGGATGAACGGGTGCACCAGGGCATGGTGAGCATCACCGAAGTGGAGGTGTCCGGCGATCTGCAGCACTGCAAGATCTTTGTGAGCGTGTTCGGAGAGGCCCAGGAGCGCGCACAGGTGCTCGAAGGTCTTCAGGCCGCCAGCGGTTTCCTGCGGGGAGAACTGGGGCGGCGGCTGCAGATGCGCCGCTCCCCCGAGGTGGTGTTCCAACTAGACCGCGGCCTGGAACGCGGCACCTCCGTGCTGGGGCTGCTGAATCGCCTCGAGGATGAACGGCAGCAACGAGGAGAGGTTCCACCGGGGAGTGATGAACAGCCCAGCGAGTAGCGACCTGCGTCGCCAGGTAGCTGAGCTGATGGTGCTGCGGGCCAGTGGTCATCTCAGCGACCACCAGCGCCGTTACCCGCAATGGGAACTGCCCAACAGCACACTTCAGCGTCTGCTGCAGGAAGGTGTCGGCGGCGTGATTCTGCTGGGGGGCACTGCTGTGGAGCTGCAGCAGCGCACCCAGCAACTGCAGGGCTGGAGTAGCCAGCGGTTGCTGTTCTGCGCAGACGTGGAGGAGGGCGTGGGCCAACGCTTCGAGGGCGCCAGCTGGCTGGTGCCGCCCCTGGCCCTTGGCCGCCTCTACCGGGACGACCCCGAGCTGGCCATGGCACTAAGCGAACGCTACGGCCGCTGCACCGGCGAACAGGCTCGCCGCTGCGGCCTGAACTGGGTGCTGGGACCGGTGTGCGACGTCAACAACAACCCCGCCAACCCCGTCATCAATGTGCGGGCCTGGGGGGAGGATCCCAGCAGTGCCAGTGCCCTGGCCGTGGCTTTTCAGCGGGGGCTATCGCAGGCCGATGTGCTCGGTTGTGCAAAGCACTTTCCCGGCCACGGCGACACCGCCAGCGACTCCCATCTCGACCTGCCGGTGTTGCCCCACAGCCGCGAACGGCTGGAACAGGTGGAACTGCCCCCATTCCGTGCCGCCATTGCCGCCGGCATTGACAGCGTGATGACGGCCCACCTGTTGCTGCCGGAACTGGATCCACAGCAGCCCGCCACCCTCTCTAAGGCTGTCCTCACCGATCTGCTGCGGAGCCAGATGGGGTTCAACGGTCTGGTCGTGACCGATGCCCTGGTGATGGAAGCGATCAGCGCACGGCATGGCGCAGCAGAAGCGGCCGTCCTGGCCTTTGAAGCCGGAGCCGACCTGATCCTGATGCCAGCGGATGCCGATGCCGCCATCGATGGCCTCTGCGCTGGCTTCAACAGCGGACGACTACCCCTCGAGCGGTTGGAGGAGAGCCGTCAGCGCCGTGCCCATGCTCTGCAATCAATCCCAATCAGCGCCCCTTCAGGGCCGATTGTCACGGCAGCCGACCAGGCTCTGGAAGCGGAGCTGGTGCACCACAGCCTCACCTTCCGCGATGCAGTGGTGCGGGCTGACGCAGGGATCAACCTGGTGCGGGTGGATTCACTGTTACCCGGCGCAGCCGCCCTCAGCGGCTGGTCACCGGCCCTGCGCATTCCCGAAACCCAAGGATTTCGCTCGGTGGTGCTGCATGGAGAAGGCCTGTCGCCCTGGAGCGGCCAGCCGGAGGCACCCCTTGCTCTGGACCGCCTGGGGAATGGCCCGGTGATGCTGCAACTGTTCCTGCGGGGCAACCCCTTCCGCGCTGGGCGGGACGCGCAGGAGCCCTGGGCTGCAGCCATCCAACAACTGGTCGTCCTCAACCGACTGGCCGGGGTCGTGATCTACGGCAGCCCCTACCTCTGGGAGAGCCTTCAGGCCATTCTGCCCAGCGGTTGCCCGGCCGCCTATTCCGCTGGCCAGATGCAGGAGGCCCAGCGCCAGGTGCTCACCGCGCTGTTTCCCACCAGTTCACCGGCTAACGGAGGCGGTGCATTCACCGACTGACCACATCCAATCAACCGCACGGGCCAACCGCATCTAACCTCTCGCCAACTTCCAGCCGGTCGGCCATGCTCAGCCTCTCGATGATCGTGCGCGATGAAGAGGCGCGTCTCGGGGAGTGTCTGCTCTCCGTGCAGGGCTTTGCCGACGAGCTGGTGGTGGTCGACACCGGCTCCAGTGATGCCACGGTGGCCATTGCCGAAGCCGCCGGAGCCCGGGTGGAACGCATCACCTGGCCTGGGGACTTCGCCCCGGCCCGTAACCAGGCCATGGAATTCCTCAACGGTGACTGGGTGCTGGTGCTGGACGCCGATGAACAGCTGCGCCCCGAGGCCATCCCCGCCCTGAAGGCTCTGATGGCCCAGCCCGATGTGCTGGTGATCAACCTGCTGCGCTACGAGGTGGGAGCCGCCATGGCGCCCTATTCCAGCGTCAGTCGCCTGTTCCGCCGCCACCCCTCAATCCAGTGGAGTCGGCCTTATCACTCGATGATCGACGACAGCGTTCGCGCCCTGCTGGAGACGGAACCCCAATGGCGCATCGCCGATTGCAGTGAACCTGCGATCCTCCACGACGGCTACAGACCGGAGCTGCTGGAGGGCAGCGACAAGGCGGATCGGCTGCGGCAGGCCATGGAAGACGACCTGCGGGACCGCCCCGGTGATCCTTACGCCAGCGCCAAGCTCGGGGGTCTGTTGATCAGTGAAGGCAAGACCGACCAAGCCATCCCCCTGCTGCAAAGCGGCCTGAAGCAATGCGATGCGGCCAGTGCAGAACGCTATGAGCTGCTGCTGCACCTGGGATTGGCCCTGACCCCCAGCGATCCCGCCCAAGCGGTGCGCTGCTACCGGCAAGCGCTGGAGATTCCCCTCGACACCCGGGTGAGTCTGGGAGCCCGACTCAACCTGGCGGCCCGACTGATGGAACAGGGCGACCTTGAGGAAGCCATCAGCCTCACCCAGACCGCCGCCCAGCGAGCCCCAGAAGTGGCCCTGGCCTGGTACAACCTGGGGCTGATGCAACGGCGGCGCGGTGATCTCGCTGCGGCCCTCGAGGCCTACGGGCGCGCCCTCGCCCTGGATCCCAACAACGCCGCGTGCCATCAGAACAACGCGGTGGCGCAATTGCTGGGCGGCAACATCGATGCAGCCCGCAGCAGCTTCATCCGCGCCATCAGCCTGCTTCAGACGCAGGGGCAATCCGACGCGGCCGACGAGCTCCGGGAGAAAGTGCAGGGGGTCGTGAAGCTGAACGGGGAGGCTGTCGCTTGAGCCATCCCTTGAAGAGCCGAACGGTGATCATCACCCGCGCGGCCGACCAGCAGGGGGCCGCGCGTCAGCTGCTGGAGCAGCGAGGTGCCACGGTGCTGGACCTTCCGGCCCTGGTGATCGGACCACCCGACCACTGGGGCCCCCTGGATGACGCCCTTGAGGAGCTGGACAGCTTTCACTGGCTGGTGTTCTCCAGTGCCAATGGCGTGCAGGCCGTGGAGCAGCGGCTGCAGCGCATCGGCCGTTGCCTGGCACGGCGCCCCGCCAGCCTCAAGATTGCAGCGGTGGGCCGCAAGACGGCGCAAGTGCTGGAGAACCTGGGGGCTGCGGCGGATTTTGTGCCCCCGAGCTTCGTGGCCGACAGCTTGATCGATCACTTCCCGGTATCGGGCTGGGGCCTCAAGATGCTGTTGCCACGAGTGCAAAGCGGTGGTCGCACCCTGCTGGCGGATGCCTTCGGCGAGGCCGGAGTGCGGGTGGTGGAGGTGGCGGCCTACGAATCCGGATGCCCCTCCTCGATGCCGGACCCAACAGCAGCCGCCTTGGACGAGGGCAGCGTCGATGCCATCGCCTTCAGCAGCGGCAAGACGGCGGAGCACACCGCTCAGCTACTGGAGCAACGCTTCGGCCCAGGCTGGACCAAACGACTGGAGGGGGTGAAAGTGATTTCGATCGGCCCCCAGACCAGCCGCAGCTGCCGGCAATGCTTCGGGCGGGTGGATTCCGAGGCCGACCCCCACGATCTCGAAGGACTGGCCGACGCCTGTGCTCAGGCGATGCAAAAGTCCTGAGGTTCATCGTTCAGCGACAGGCGAATGCAGCCGCTCACCATATCTATGCTGAGCACTGACCATCCCGTCGGCAGAACCAGCGGAGCGTCATCCGCGCAGCGGCCATCGACACCCACACAGATCACACCGCTGCCGCTGGCGGTGGTCACCATGGCTCGTTTCTGATTGCCCACCATCAGGACTCCCGTCACTGTCGGAGTGATGACGGACGTGCCGTCCTGAACATCCGCACCATCCGCACCGGACAGTGGACCGAATGGATCGACCCGTCCCCCAGGGGCAGCCTGCTGCACCTCCTCGACCGAGGGCAATGGGGTCAGGCCGATAGCTAGAGCTGCGGGAGCAGACGCTTCGAGCGACGGCGCAGGCTGCACTGGAGCTGATGGCAATGCTGTGGCCGTTGGCGTTTCACCACCACAGCCGGCCACGGACACCAACACAACAACGGGAAGAAGCCAGCGCTCAGCCGCCTGCTTCCACCAGGTCACGGAAACGGTCAAGATTGGCCTGAAGCTCCTTGGTCACGATGCCCCCCAGGATGCTGGGTTCCATTAACGGTGCCAAGACCCGCGGCAATTCATAGGCCACGCTCAACTTGACCACCGTGCGGTAGTCGGCTTCGGGATAGAAGCGCACCGCCCCCTTTGTGGGCAATCCGCCCACGGATTCCCAATGCAGTTGCTGGGCTTCAACCCGCTGCGTGATCCGGGCTTTCCAGCTGAAGCGAAACCCTTGGGCCGCCAGGGTCCAATCGGTGAGATCAGGATCCTCCAGGGGCTTGACCGACTCAATCCAACGCATCCAGCGAGGCATCGCCTCGAGATCACTCCAGACCTCCCAGACCTTGGCGGCCGGTGCCTGCACCTCGGTGGTGACCGTGTGTTCGAGCCAGCGTCCCATCAGGCCACCGCCGCGTTGGTGGCCAGCTTCACAGGCCGATCGAGAATGGCCGCCGCCGCCAGATGGCCGCTCATCGTGGCCCCCTCCATCGAATCGATGTAGTCCTGGCGGGTGTAGCTGCCGGCAAGGAAGAAATTAGAGATCGGTGTGCGCTGCTCAGGGCGATAGGGCTCCATGCCTGGGGCTTCCCGATACAACGACTGGGCCAGCTTCACCACGTTGCTCCAGGTGAGCTTGAGGTTGCGGGCTGAGGGGAATAACTCCCGCACCTGACGGTCGGTGTGGGCCACGATCTCGTCGACCGACTTGGGAATCCAGGGATCACCGGGAGTCAGCACGCATTGCAGCAGGGATCCTTCTCCCTCCTTGCGGTAGTCCTCCGGGCTCGCCAGAGCCAGATCAGCGAAGCAGCTGAAGTCGGCATCGGCGGTGTACAGAAGATTGTTCAGGCCTGTGGGGGTCGCCACATCCCGACGCTGGGCCTCCTGGGCATCCCCCAGCTCGGTCACCCAGCCGTCGTAACGGAGCTGAACCGTGGCCACCGGCACGGCCTCAAGCTGATGAATCGCCTCGAACTGCGGGTAACGGTTCCAAGCTTCGGGCAACAACTTCTGAATCCCCGGCACGTCACAGGCCGCCAGATAGGCATCGGCCTCAACGCGAATATCTCCCTCAGGCGTTCCGAGCTGGAGGCCAGTGATTACGGGCACCTCGCCCTCGCTGAATTCCACCTGCTTCACCCGGTGGCGCAGATGCAGCTTGCCGCCACGCTGCTGGATGTAGTCAAAGATCGGCCCGGTGAGCCAGCGGTGGGTGGATCCCTTCAGCAGGTTGAGCTTGGAGGCCTCTGTCTTGGCAGCAAACATCATGAAGATGGTGAGCATGCAGCGGGCGGAGATGGCCTCGCAGTCGATGAAACCAAGGGCATAGGCGACAGGGTTCCACATCCGCCGGATGCTTTCCGGGCTGCCGCCATGGCCAACAAACCAATCCTGGAAGCTGACGGAGTCGAGGGCACGAATGGTGCGCATCGCTCCCTCGTAATCCACCAAACCACGCACGATCGGGCTGGTGCCCAGGGCCAGGGCATTGCGCAGCTTGTCGATCCAGCTCAGCTGCGGCGTGGTGAAGAAGGCCTTGAGGCCATTGAACGGCGCACCAATGGGGAAGCGGAAATCCAGCTCCCGCAAATCACCACCCTTGTTGACGAACAGGTGCGTGTGCTGTTTGGGCAGCAGGTTCTCAAACGCCCCCACCTTGCGCATCAAGGCGAAGAGGTTGGCGTAGTTGAAGAAGAAAACATGCAACCCCATCTCGATGTGGTTACCGCCCTCATCCACCCAGCTGCCCACCTTGCCGCCCATGAACGGACGGGCTTCGTAGAGATTCACCTCATGGCCTGCATCCACGAGGTCAACAGCAGCGGAGAGGCCGGCGAGGCCGGAACCAACGATCGCGACCCGCACAAGATCTGGACAACTATGGCGACTCTATGTATGAGCGTTCATAGAGTGAGAGCACGAGCCTGCGTCGACCATGACTTCCACCCCCGATACTGCGCCGGCCCATACCGCCAAAGACGGCAAGGGCATCCTGATCACCGAACCGGCGATGCAGCAGTTGGCGAAGCTGTGTAGCGAACAGGGTGACAACCAGGTGCTGCGCGTCGGCGTCCGCTCCGGGGGCTGCAGCGGCATGAGCTACACGATGGATTTCGTGCCCGCCTCAGACACCCTCGACGACGACGAGACCTACGAGTACATGGCCGCGGATGGCCAGAACTTCCGGGTGATCTGCGATCCGAAAAGCCTGCTCTACATCTACGGAATGCAGCTGGACTTCAGCACAGCCCTGATTGGTGGCGGCTTCAACTTCACCAACCCCAACGCCAGCCAGACCTGTGGCTGCGGCAGTTCCTTTGCGGTGTGAGCGAAGCCACGTGGGACTCTGAGAAGAGATCACTGCCCTCTCCCTGTTGATGGAGACTTCCCAGGACAGCCTGTTTGAGCAGGCGATGGCCCGTTACCAGAGCGGCGCTGCTGCCGATGAGGTGCTGCCTGATTTCGCCCGCATCGTCGAAGCCGCCCCGCGCCAGTCGGCAGGGTGGACCTGTCTGGCCTGGCTGCAGCTGCTCTGCGATCAGCCGGAGGAAGCGCTGCGATCAGCACGCTTCGCCGTGAAGCTCAACGGCCAGGACCCCCAGGCCAGGATCAATTTGAGCCTGGCGTTGCTGGAGACGCAATCCAAGGGCGTGCGGGACCACATCCAGGTGGTGCAGCAAGTGATGACCCTTGCCCCGGAGGTGTCCAGCGAACTCAAGGCCTCAATCGCCGATGGCCTCGAGCGCAAACCAGGCTGGAAGGCTCTCGAGAAAGTAAAAGCCTGGCTTGAGCTCTGAGTTCAACCGCCTGCTCGTCCAGAAACCGGATGCGCCCTCTGCCTGCATGACAGCCACCTCGACCATCAGCCGACTGCCGTCCCAGCGCACGAACGGCATTCCGGATCCGAGCACCTAGATGTGGTGAGAGAGAACCCCGCAATGGCACGCATCCTTGTGCTGAGCAATGGCCACGGCGAAGACCTCTCCGGCGCCCTGCTAGCCCAAGACCTTCAGCAGCAAGGGCACAGCGTGCAGGCGCTCCCCCTGGCGGGACTCGGCAGCGCCTACAGCAAGGCCGACGTGCCGCTGCTGGGACGCAGCCATGAATTCAGCACCGGCGGCATTGGCTACACCAGCTTTCAGGGTCGCCTCACGGAACTGCTGCAGGGGCAGGTGCTGTATCTGCTCAGACGCCTGATTCGTCTACTCCGCCACCGGCAGCGCTTTGATCTGATCCTGGTGGTGGGAGATGTGATTCCCGTGATCGCTGCATGGCTCAGTCACCGCCCCGTTGCGACATACCTAGTGGCCTATTCCAGCCACTACGAAGGGCAGCTGCGCCTGCCCTGGCCCTGCGCCGCTCTGCTGAAAAGCAAACGGTTTAAAGCCGTGTACAGCCGCGATCAACGCACCGCTGAGGATCTCAGTCACCAACTGCATCGGCCGGTGACCTTCCTGGGCAATCCGTTCATGGATTCAGTACTGACAGGGGCAGCCACAGCGACAGCCAGCGGTCAGCGCATCGGTCTGCTGCCCGGCAGCCGCCGACCGGAACTGGAGCAGAACCTGCAGCTGCTGCTGCAGCTGATGGAGCTGCTGCCCACCACACCACCCTGCAACGTGGATCTGGCCTTGGTGCCCAGTCTGAATGATGTCAGCCTGCAGCGACTGAGCAACAGGGTCGGCTGGCGGTTGACGAATGGCGTGCTGCATCGCGATGGATCCGTGTCGATCAACGTGCGCCGCGGGGCGTTCAATGCCGTGCTGCAGAACAGCGATCTGATGATCGGTATGGCGGGCACCGCCATCGAGCAGGCCGTTGGACTGGCCAAACCGGTGCTGCAGGTGTCAGGCCAGGGGCCGCAATTCACCGCGGCGTTCGCAGAAGCCCAGCGGCGCCTGCTGGGCCCCACCGTGTTCTGCGCCCCCGGGGAGAGCGGCAGCCGTGAGGCCCTCAAGGCCACAGCAGAGTTGGCCTTGGCGCTGCTGGATCGCTTCCGAAGGGATCCAGGCTTCCAGCAGCAATGCCGAGTGGAAGCAAAACGACGCCTTGGAGAGGCGGGTGGAGGCCCGAGAATGGCGGCAGCCATTAGTGCACTGCTGCCATGAGTGCCCCTTCAGAACCGGCCTGGAAACGCTGGCTGGACCGCCTGCTGATGGTGAATGTGCTGCTTGTGTTTGTCGGAGCTGGGGTCTTTGCGGTTGCGGTGGTGCGCCAAAGCCAAGGAGATGACTGGCTCATGGACCGGGTTCAGGTGCTGTGGCAACCCCTGTTCGCACCGGCCATCAGCCTGCTGATCATGGCGGCCCTGGTGAGCGGCATCTTCAGCTGGTGGCAGCGGCGAGTGCTGAAGCCAGATCGGGGTAACGGAAACTGAAGTTCATGGTGTCCAGCCGCTCCGAAGCGACCTGCTGGCCCTCCAGCACCACCTTGGCGCCATCCCCCAGAAGCACCTGGAGCACCGGTCCAGGGACCGGCAGCAGGCTGGGGCGTCCCAGGCTGCGTCCCAGCTGCTTGCTGAAGACCGCCATCGACACCGGCTCGGGAGCAACGGCATTGATCACGCCACTCCAGCTCTCGTCCGTGAGGGATTGAAGGATCAGAGCGCAAAGGTCACTGCGGTGGATCCAACTCATCCACTGCCGGCCACTGCCGATCGGACCGCCAAAACCCGTACGAAACACCGGAAGCATTTTTCCGAGCGCGCCGCCGTCGGCGGCCAGCACGATGCCGATCCGCAGGGTGACCTGCCGCACCGAAGAGGGAACTGCCGCGGCAGCCGCCTCCCAGCGTTGACACAAACTGGCGAGAAAGTCGTTGCCGGGTTTGCTCGATTCGAGAAAACGCTGCTCCAGACTGGAGCCGTAGAAACCGATCGCCGAAGCGTTCACCAGCACCTTCGGCGGGGTTGAACAGGCCTCGATCGCCTTCACCAGCTGTGAGGTCGTCTGCAGACGGCTGGTCTCCAGCAACTGCCGGTGAGCTGGGGTCCAACGCTTCTCAGCAATCGGTTCCCCCGCCAGGTTGACCACCGCATCGGCCTGGTTCAGGGCCTCCAAGAGCCCAGCAGCGGCCCAGGTGCCGCTGCTGGAGGGGTCGAGCTGCATCCAGATCAGTCGCCCATCCGCCCGTTCAGTGTTGTAACCACGAGCCAGCCGACGGCTGACCACGGTGAGCTGATGGCCGGCCTGGAGCAGGAGCGGCAGAAGCTCACGGCCAACGAAACCAGTGCAGCCGAACAGCAGCAGACGCATGAAAGCGAGGGTGGTGCGGCTGGGAGGCTAAGGGGGTTCGTCGGCGATTGGTTTTAGCCTGGGGCCATCACCATTTCTTGTCATGGCCGAATCCGACGCCGCTGCTCCCGCCAAGGCCAAGCCTGCTGCGCTGCGGAAAGGTGCTTTGGTCAGGGTGAACAAGGCCGCCTACAGCGCCAGCCTTGAAGCGGCTGCCAGCGACCCCACGGCACCCGCGTACATCTTTGAAGGCCCCGGTGAGCTGCTGCTAGTCAAGGGGGAGTACGGCCAGGTGCGTTGGAATCGCCCGGTACCCGATGTGTGGCTACGGATGGATCAACTGGAAGCCTGCTCCTGATCCTGCTCTTGATTCGAGGAGGGCTCCAGCGCCTCCTCCACGGCCGTGACGGCCGCAGGAACTGAAGTCATCGCGGCGGGGATGCGCCAAACCGCACCCGACAGGACTCCGCTGAGATCCCCCAAGGCCACGAGCACTGGGTTCGAGACGTTCGACCCGTCTGCAGCTGCTGCGGCCTGCCAGGGATTCCAGCCCGCCAGGTTGACCACGCTGCGGTAAGCCGTTGGCCAGGGGTTATCGGGCAACAGGCGTTGCAAGGCCTCGAACTGCTCTGAAGCCTGCGCCGGTCGGTTCTCAAGCACCGCCAGCAGCGCCAGGGTCCAGCGCGGTGAAATCGCCTGGGGATCCTGGGCCAATGCCTCCAGGGCTTCTGAGCGCACCGGGTCTCGATAGCTGAAATGGCCATCGAGCATGTGCTCCTGCCCGACCGCTGCGAACACTGGATCCAGCCCCACCGGCCCAGCGGCCAGCCCAGCGGCAAGGCTGGGAAAGCGATCCGCAAAGGATGGTTCTGCAATGGGGTGCATCGTGCTGCGGCGCCAGAGGGAATAACTGCCCCCGCGAGGACGCTGAAACTGATTCACCAGCTGGAACACACCGCTGCTGCGCACCGCTTGATCCAGACGCCGTGCCGCCTTGCGCACCGATCCCTGATTCCCTTCCGCCAACACCACCCATTCCGCCCGCTCCAACACAGGCTCACGGTCACGGCGGCTGCCACCCAGCTGGCGTCCAACGGTTTGCCCCCCCCGGCGACGGCCGTAGAAGCTGACGTTGTGCTGGTTGAGATCAGAGGTACTGGGCACCACGATCAAGGTGGCGGGAGGGCTGCTGGGGTCCGCACCGCCAGCAGCCTCCACCAAAGCCTCCACCGGGCCGCGGGGACGGTCTTCAAAACGATGCAGCTGATGGGCCCAGCCCGCGGGCACACAGGCCAGCAGCCCTGCCCCAAACAGGGGCCATACCAACGCTGAGCGTCTGGCCTGCAACCAATGCCCCCACTGCCACCAACCCCGGGCCAGCAGCAACAGCAGGGCGGGAAGCAGGGGAGCGATGTAGCGATCGCCTTTGTTGGGGCTCAGGGTGGTGAGCACCCAGGCCGCGACGAGATTGATGACGAGCCAGCGCCAAGACCAGGCGTGATCGGTTGAAACCTGCTGGCGCTGCCAGCACCAGAGCAGCACCCCTGAAAGACCAACCAACAGCAGCACACCGCCCAGCTGCTCCGGCAACAGGCGCGGGTACCACAGCCAACTGGCCAGGCTGAGCACGCCGGGATCCCCTTCCCGGGCCGCCGACTCGAACACCGCCCTGTTGGTACCGCCGAGGCTGGTGATCCAGTTGTGGCGCAACCAGGGGCCAACTAGCGCAGCCGTGAGGAAGGGCAAGAGCAGGGCCTGACGCAACCAAGGTCCACGCCGGCGAATCGCCATCCCGGCGGCCCAGAAACCGGCGGGCACAAGCACCAGCAAGGCGCTCTGCTTCACCAGCACCGCCGCCAGAGCCGCCACGGTGCATCCCCAGGCCTGCCCCCAGCGGCCACCGGTCTGGGGGTCGCACCAGACCCCCAGACGCCAGATCGCCAGGCTGCAACTGGCCACAAGGGCCATCTCAAGCACGTAATCCGTTCGCAGATCCAGGAAGGCCGGCGTCAATGCCGCCAAAAGGCAGGCGATCAGGGCCAAGCCCTCCCCCTGCAGCCGCCTCCCCCAGCCCGCCATCACGACAAGGAGCAGACCATGCCAGAGGCTGAGACTCCAGGCCGCCTGTTCCGGGGCATCGCCACTCAGCGCCATCACAGTGCCGTTCACCAATGAGGCCAAGGGCGGAATCTTCGGGGAGAGATCCAGCAATGCCTGCCAACCCTGCCAACCGCCACCCGGCAGCAATCCCAATGCGCGGCCGTGATCCATGGCGCTGTTGAGGTAGTCAGCCTGATCCCAGGCGGGGACACCGGTCTGCAGCGTCCACCAAAGCCGATCCACCAGGGTTGACAGCACCCAGATCAGGGCAACCCAAGTCCAGAAACGCCAGCGCTGTTTCACACGATCTCCAACCGACGCCGCTCATCCTGGAGCCGCTTGCGTCGCTGCTTGGCCTCCCGCAGCATCTCGCGACCATCGTGGAGATAGCCATCCACATAGCCCATGGTGTAGCGCTCCAGTTCGGCCAGAGCGTCCTCCACCTCAGAAAGGCAGTGGTACAGGCTGAGGCCGAAGCCACGGGCCGAGGCCGGCGTGGGCAATGACTGGAACAGTTGTTTGACCTTGTCCATCCGGCGTCCACTCGCCTCGAGATAGCTGCAGAACGCCTCCATCAGCTCGTCGTCATAGGGATCAGCCGACAGTGCTTTGAGTTGCTTGGGGAAGGGATTGATCACCTCACCGAGCATGCGGTCGATCGGGGCATAAACCCGCCGCAGCCACTCCACCAGAGCATCATCAGCCGCCACAGAGCGCTCGTGGGCACGGCTGGCCCGGCGCAGATCCGTCGGCGATGCCGCCCGGCCCGGCTGGGGCCGCATGCGATCAAAGGCCTTACGGCGCTCGGCATCGCCAAGCACTTCCCAGGCGGCATTGAGGGCCAGCATCTGCTGATCGTCGCCGCCTGCATCGGGATGGTGCTGCTTCACCAGCTGGCGATAGGCCGCTTTGATCTCAGCGTTAGTGGCGGTGCTGCTGACGCCAAGCACGGCATAGGGGTCGCTCACAGCTGACCATCCCTCCGGGCGGGAAGCTGCGAAGCAGCACTGAACATCGGTGTTGAGAGATATCTCTCGCCATAACTAGCCAGCATCACCACCAGCCGTTTGCCCGCCATGGCGGGATCCTGGCCAACGCGGAGGGCCGCTGCCATCGCTGCTCCACTGCTGATGCCGTAGAGCAGACCTTCCTCCCGGGCCAGTCGCCGTCCCACCTGCATCGCCTCCTCATCGCTCACCGTGAGGATCGAATCAATCCGATCCAGTTCCAGCACCGCAGGAACAAAACCGGCCCCGATCCCCTGAATGCGATGGGCTCCTGGAGGCTTCCCAGACAGCACGGCACTGGCCTCAGGCTCTACGGCAATCACCTGGAGCTGCGGCTGACGCTCTTTCAGCAGCCGGGCACAGCCGGTGATCGTGCCACCGGTCCCCACCCCTGCCACAAAGGCATCGATCTGGCCCTCCGTATCGCGCCAAATCTCCTCGGCCGTGGTGCGTTCATGCACAGCTGGATTGGCGGGGTTGTCGAACTGCTGGAGCAAGTAGGCGTTAGGGATCTCCGCCACCAACTCCTTGGCCAGGGCAATCGCCCCATTCATGCCCTGGGCACCGTCGGTGAGCTGCAGCTCAGCGCCATAGGCCCGCAGCATCGCCCGACGCTCGGTGCTCATCGTGTCCGGCATGGTGAGAATCAGCCGGTACCCCCGGGCCGCCGCCACCATGGCCAGGGCGATACCGGTGTTGCCGCTGGTGGGTTCCACCAGCACCGTTTGTCCGGGAACGATCGTGCCGGCCTGCTGCGCCTCCAGCACCATGGCGCTGGCGATGCGGTCTTTGACCGAGGCCGAGGGATTGAAGCTCTCCAATTTGGCCAGGATCTCGGCCTGGCAGCCGCAAGCCTGAGGCAGGCGGTTCAAGCGCACCAAGGGCGTGCCACCGATCAAGGCGGTGATGTCAGGAGCAATGCTCATAGCTGCAGCTTGCCCAGAGAACAACCATAAAAAAAGCCCTCCAAAGGGGAGGGCTTGATGTGTGTGTGTGAGGAAAGTTGTTCTGTGGGCCCAGCCAAGGTCAGGCCAAGAGATCAGAACTTGAAGGTGGTCTGAACCAGGCCACCGAAGACGCCGAGGGACTTGTAGTCGCCGTTGACGTTCTGGGTCTCGTCACCGAAGGGACGGCTGAGCCAGTAGATGGCTGGGGTGATCTGGATGTTGTCGGTGACCTGGAAGCTGTACCAGAGCTCCATGGCGTAACCGCCATCAGCCACAAAGCCATCCTCGACGTCGTAAACGAACTGGGGCTGACCCACGGCATAACCGAGGGCGTTGCCTTCAAGGATGACATCGTTCCAGGTGAGGCCCACCATCCAGCTGGCCATACCGCGCTTGTTGATGGCGTCATCCCAATCGCTATTGCCGCTCAGGAAGGACTTACCAAAACCGGCGCTGATGGAAGGCATCCAACCGGAATCTTCCGGACGCCAGAAGCCATGCAGCGAGACGCTGTTGCTTTGTGCACCGGAGCGATCCATGATGTCTTCACCATCAGCATCGGTCCCAGTGGCGACGCTGCAAGGGGTACCGAACTTGTCGCCAACGGCGTACTCGGTACCGGTGCGGAACTTGGCGCCGCACTGGCCGTAGCGGTAACCGGCAGCAAAGCCCCACTGCTTGTTGCCGTAGGCAATCTGAGCGGTGATGTTGCCTTCGGAGTTATCAGTCATGAAGCCACCCGTGTTGGGGTTGCTGTCATTGGCCTCACCGGAATCAGCAACGTAGTTCGCAGCGACGGTGAAGTAGGCGTTGCCCTTCTCGACTTGCTTCTTGTTGCTGTAGATGGCACCGAAGCCACCACCGGTTTCCTTGTTCCACACGCCGGGGGTACCCAGGGACCCACCGAAGAAGTCGAGAATCTTGGTACCGCCTTTGGCATAAGCCGTGGCCTTGTAGCCCATCATCTCGGTGTTCCGGGTCAGAGGACCGACCTGAACGGTGAAGCTGTCGCCGACGGGGAAGCGGTAGTAAATACGATCAACTTCGACGATGTTGCCCCCGGGGGCAGCGGTGTCGAGTTTGTTCAGGCTGACGCCGTTACCGTCCCACACGCTGGTGTCGCCCATGTTGCCCGCGCGCAGGCGGGTGTAGAGCAGATCCTTACCAGTGAAGGAGGTCTTCAGGCCGAGACGCAGGTCGTAGCTGAAGGAGAAGCCGCCGTATTCAGCGTTGTAGGCAGCGCGTGCACCTTTCTCGCCACCGGTGTTGTAATTATCACCTTTAGCGCGCGTCGCACCTGCCACCCAGACGGTTTTGGCTGTGAGCTTGGTGGTGGTGGAGAACTGGGTTGCTTCCAGTTCTCCAACACGGGCCTCGAGGCCGTCAACGCGACCCTTGAGGATGGCCAGCTCGGTTTCGA
>Ga0189289_10350_pt1 | contig 23006 bp, 31 predicted proteins | sample UW106minimetaG_FD_130313 | JGI IMG/M metagenome (GOLD analysis project Ga0189289, IMG submission 130313) | Marine microbial communities from the Costa Rica Dome - UW106 mini metaG | ecosystem: Environmental > Aquatic > Marine > Oceanic > Photic zone | place: Costa Rica: the Eastern Pacific...
AAGCCTGACTGGCTGGTCAGCCAAGAACAGGATTGACGCGTCAGTGCCAAGCCGAAGCAACAACAGTTCTCTCACAATGCGCTTCTGTGACCGCCATTAGCTTCACTGAACCATATCCACCCATACCACAATCCCTTTTGGGTTGAGTCAAGATTAGTCAATCTTTAGTCTTTGAGATTCATTTTCAAGCCGCTCTTTCACCAACTCCGCAAAATCACAATAGCTTATATCTTCTGTCTCTTTATCTCTCATGATCTCCTGAGCCTCCTGCATTAAATAATCATAGGTAGTCTTATCAGTGGTTCGGTTTGCTAAGTCAATGATATGGGCGAATGCTTCGATGTTGGTCATGACTAGGATGAGAATGCGGATGCCTAGAAATTAGCCTGATTACTGCTCAAGGGTCGTCTTAAATTCTACCAATGGCCAATCACATTGATACGCAAAATAATCAAAAACCATAAAGCGCCAATCAATTAATAATTCACCAATCATTGATAATGAGCATTGCCATGGTATTCACTTAGAAGCAAGGAAGAAAAGCCGCACTGGCATCAATCAAATCCACCATCCGCTCATAGACAATTGCGCTCATGGGAGCTCATCAGCGACGACCAGGCAAAGATACAGCAGGCAGATAAAACTGCTTATAGGCATGCATCTTCGTATCTCATATTGTGACCATTAAGCAATTCAATTATCCCAAAACAAGCACATACAAACTCTTATTCTTATTACTTGATTTCACGATGCAATGTCATTCTGTTGAGCTGCGGGCAGAATTTCATGAGCTCAAGTCTTTCTGGAGTATTTCTCCGATTTTTTGTGGTCGTATAACGGGATACACCTGGCGAGCGTTTTTCGGAAGTTGCAGCTGTTCTGCACTCGGTACATTCAAGAGTGACAATAATTCGAACGCCTTTGCTCTTAGCCATGAAAATGAAATTGCTATCAAAACAAAATGGCTGGACTGACTCTCCATCGCTCATGAAGAAGAGTCAGTTGTAACCCCAGCTTGATGACCCGGATAAGTCATCGATTTGAAGGTGCCTCGCGAGAACCTTCAAATTTCATCTTGCCTCCGGCTCACGCAGGCGTTGCATAAAAATGAGAAGTTGGCATCACTCAAATGAAACCAGGTTTCGTTTCAAAGCTGTCGAAGACAAATGCGATAACGCTGGACTGACTCTCCATCGCTCATGAAGAAGAGTCAGTTCTGCTCCAGCGCCCGATGGCTCGCCAGAATCATCGGGTGAAGAGGCGCCGTCAAGCTGCCCTTCAAAGCAACGATGACCTTGAAAAGTGGTAATTACCGTTCCGATGAAGCAGTGACTTTGACCAAATGAGACGGGAGCAAGTTGCAAGACGACTCATCAGGATGAGATAACGCTGGACCGACTCCCCCTACGACGAAGAAGTCAGTTGGTGTACCAGCGCCCGATGACACGATCAATCATCGATTTGGATGCTTCTCCAAGCCTCCACTACGAATATCTCTCAGTGAAATATTCAATGGCGTTCAGATGAGTCAACGACATTGTTCAAATGAGCCAAAGCGCTGTGACGATGAATCCAATACGTCTGCTGGTTTCAAGAAGCAGTCTGTATTGCTCAACAATCTCGCTGAAAACCGAGTTGACCTGTCAAGGGTCGATTTTTGAGTCTTGCTTAACGGTGCTGGCGTCACCTGGTGCATGACAGGCCGCAAAAAGTCAGTTCACCACCTTCAGGGTGCGAATTCCCGAGGCCTTAACCCAACTTGCGAGTGCATCGATGTCAGCCCTCTTTGGAATACAGATGCACCCTGTGCCGGGGTAACAGCGGTGGATTCCTAAAGCACTGCGAGTGGTGTCGAAGCGAGGGGTCAGGTCAAACCAAAGATCGTTACCCCAAGGTTCGGGACGTCCCAAGCTGTACTCGCCGGCGGGTAAGGGGGCAGCATTCCCGGGACTCCAGCGGCGATCAGCGGTTTGGCGCCCGGCAACACCACTGGCTGCTGGCCAACTGGCCAGGAGTCGAGCGCCTCGATGCAGCTCAACCTTCCAGATGCGGTTGCCGTCAGGGAACCGCTCAGCAGTTCGGCGGGTACTGAGCTGCAGTGCCCCGCCCTGAAGCAAGGCTGTCGTGGGACCCTGTTGCCCCAGTAGATCAGGAGCCGCCACAGCAGCGGAGCCCACAAGCACCAAAGGCAGCAGGAGTGCGTGGCGCAGCATCACGATCGGCATGAACAGTCCACCCACTTTGGGGCTGCCACGATGACCTGCAGCAGACCAATCATTGGTGGACGTTCTCGATCTGTTTCCCCGCTCCATCCTGCGGGGCACCCTGCCGGACCCTTTGCTCCAGCAGCTGATTGATCTAAGTGAAAGCGTTCTCGCCAATCCTGATTCCAGCCCCGATGCATCAGCGAAGCTGGCGGGTCAACTGCGTCAGCAACGCGAACTGCGGCCGGACCAACCCGGCGTGCAGGACCTCAGCAACAACTACCTGCTGCCGGCCTGTGATCGCTGGATCCGCCATGTGATGGACCGTCAGCCTCCCCAAGGTCGCGGCCCCTGGGTTCCCGGTCGATACCGCTTGCAAATGATTGATCTCTGGCTCAATTGCCAGACCGCAGGCGACTACAACCCCACCCACACCCATGGCGGCAGCTTTTCCGGGGTGATCTTTCTAAAGGTGCCACCCCAGATCAATGCCAACAGTTTTGATGGCCAACTCTGCTTCCACGGCCCGGAAGACTGGCATCTGCAGTCGTTCCGCACCGGAATGGCGCACTACGTGCTGCCCGTCCCCGGAGAGTTCTATGTGTTCCCGGCCTGGCAACCCCATTCGGTGATGCCCTTCCGTGGTGAAGGGGAGCGCTGGTCCCTCGCTTTCAATGCCATGGCAGCACCTGGTGCTGCACCAACCGCAATGCAACAGCCCGCCCAGCAGCACCCCCTTGGCAACGTCTCCCTCTCGAGTCAGCGCCCCACCGCCAAGGGATTCTGAGGAGAGCTGCCAGAGTCAACTGGTTGCATCTGTTCAGGATTCATGGGTCAAACAGAGCCACTCGAGCAGGCCAAAGCGATCGCATCGGCGTTGGAGCAGTTGGCCGATCAGTTGCACCCTGAAGTGATTCGCTCAGCGAGGCTGGATCAAGAGGGACGTCGGGATCTCGACCGGATCGAGTACGCCCTCGGCACCATTGGCAAGGCCTTGATCCTGACGGACTATTCCATCGACGAAGAAAAAGACATCGACAAGCTCAAGGCCTTCCGCGAATCCCAGAAAGGGATGGGCTGACGTCAGACCAACGCAGCACTTGATGCTGAAGCTCTCCATCAGATGTCAGGTCGAGCAGCCTTCCGCCTGGATCACCAGCTCGGTCGAGGGGACAAGCCTGCACTGCCTTGAAACTGCAAAGCGTGGAAGGGCAGCCCAGAAGTGACACATCAGGACGCGTCGCCCAGTGGCCTAGCCAATGCTGATGAATATGGCCAAACAAAACCGCCCGCAGAGCGAGATGGGGACGCAACACAGCCTCAAGAGAATCTTGATCAAGCAACCGGATCGCATCCATGCCGGCATCACCGATGGCGATCGGAGGATGATGAAGAGCAACCACAAGGGGCAGATGACGGCGCTCTGAACGCTGCAAACGTCGTTCCAGCCACTGGAGCTGAGCCCAGCCGAGCTGACCGGCAGCAGAAGAAACCTTGTGGCTGTTCAGCAGTACCAAGCGCACTCCTCTGACCACAAAATCAGCGGGGCCTGTCACGCACCCCCTCCCCAAAACCGCATCCAGCAACAGCGGGTGATCGTGGTTACCGGGCACCAGAGCAACCTTGCAGCGCACGTGGTTGGTCAGGGCTGTTCGCAGCCGGACATACCCACCCCAGCTTTCGTCCTGGCAAAGGTCACCCGTGACCAGAACCAGATCGGGGTCCATGGCGCAGCCAACCCGCAGAGCTTGCTCCACGTGTGCGAGGGCCAGCCTTCCACGCACCAAACCCTGATCAGCTGCCACCAGGTGTGGATCACTGAGTTGGAGAATTCGCATCGTCCTCAGGAATGGACTGCCAGCCGCTGCTCCAGCGATTTGGATCCTTGAGCTCGCTCCAAAGCACCCGCTCCCGATGGGATGGCTTCAGGACAGCGGCCAATTCCAGCCAGCGCTGATCACCGCTCCCACCCTGCGTGATCAACTCGAAATGGCGATAACCGGCCACCGGGCTCTGGCTGGTCCAGGCCCGCGCAGGACGCCAAACCATCAGCTGGCGACGAACACCTGGCTGATGGTGCTCTCAATCACATGCCCTGAAGCCTCGATCATGTCGGTGTTGTCGGCGATGAATTGCTCCATCACACCGGGTGCGGCTTGCATCACGGCGCAGACCTTGGTGGGGTCCTCCTTACTGACTCCCCGGTAGAGAGAAGTAATACCAGCGATTTTCTGAAGCGGCAGAGATGCGTCATAGGTGGCGACCCATTCAGCAAATGACTTGGTGATCGTGAAGGTGAGGACGTGGGTTTCCATCGACCAGAACGACATCGCTGGCGGACGTTATCACCAGAATTCGTCTTGCTTCATCGGCAACCGAGGGGATTAGATCACGACAATGAAATAGAGGCGAGACGGCACTCTCATTAAGGACTACTATTGAGAACAAGCGAGGAGAAGCTGTGACATCGTCCTCCGCGCCTGCCGCAACTGACACAACTTTGCAGCGGGGCCTGCATCAGGACGGGCGTCGACTCACGCCGCAGCGCAAACGTGTTCTTGAACTGTTTGAACACTGTGGATCAGGTTGCCACCTCAGTGCCGAGGAGGTGCACCAGCAGCTGGCGGCACTCGACATGAAGGTGTCCCTGGCCACGGTGTATCGCACCCTGCGCCTCCTGGCCGACATGGGATTGCTCCAAGAACTGGAACTCAGTGAGGGTGGACGACGCTTCGAGCTGGCCGTCGAAGATCATCGTCAACATCACCATGTGGTCTGCATCCGCTGCGGACGGACAGAAGAATTTGAAAGCGAATCCGTTCTTGCAGCAGGGGCTGCTGCCGCAGAACATGTTGGCTTTCAACTCATTGAATCCAGCCTGAATGTGCGCGCGATCTGCCCCAAGTGCCAGGGATAAGCACTTAACAGCTGATCATTAAGCGCGAAATTCCCTGTCGTAGAGATCTGTCACAAGGAGGTCAATGAGCTGCACGGAAACAAGCTCTTTTTCGCGCCTCAAGGTGTTCAACAAGACTTGAACCTGGCGGTGATGCATCAACGACACCTCACCCATCTCCAGCCATCGGGCACTGAGTAGGGATTGAAGACGCTCACGTGGAGACGATGACATCGGGTACGCCCCTCTTTCTCACACTGAAGCCAGCAGAAGGACCGCTGAGAAGGTGCCTGCAACAGAAGTCTTCCGAAGCTTTTGTGAAGCGAACCCTTGGGGACCTTCCTGTAGCGGCCTTACTGAGGGTGCTCGTTACAAGGCATCCAGTAGCGATCGCCCATGCGGTGCACTCCTTTACAGCCCAACTTGCGTGCCTGCTCCTCCGCCTCCTCTCGACTTGGATAAGCCAGATAGCGCGGGTTGGTCGTGGAGCGAATCTGAATCAACCCCATGCTCATCGGGCCTGCTGTGATCACACCCATGGTGTTGACACCCACCGCCACCAATCCCATCCCAACGATGGCTGCATTGATCACGCCCATCGCCACCACACCGATCGAGACCACCCCCATCGGCACCACCCCAATGCAGATGACCCCCATCGGCACGATGCCGATGGAGATGGTGCCCAGAGGAGCTACCCCGATCGCAATTCGCTTCGGCTTGCTGCCGCAGTGCCCACCTTCACTCATGAATCAGTGCGCTCCATGGTGATCCGCCTCACCGTGCTTGTCGCAGACCATCCACATCTCACCCATCTGATGCGCACCCTTGCAACCAAAGCCCGGGGCAGCCGCTTCGGCTTCAGCTTTGGTGCTGAACATCGCCTGTTTGGGTTGGCCATGCGCCTGCGCCTCAGCCATGGCTCCGGTCGCAGACATCAGAAGAACAACAGCAGAGGAACAAATGCGATTCAGCGGCATGGCCTCGACACAGATCTCCCCACTATGCCCATGAAGTGAGAATCAGCCCTGAAGTGCTCCACCACAACTTGATCCTGCGCCAGCGGTACAGCCGAAACAATGCTGAGCCGTGTGGATCGACTGATCCGCCGGAACGGTTGAGAGGCGCATCAAATCACGAAGGTGTCGGAGCTCCCCGGAACAGGGGAGTCCGAGCTGCTGGTTGAAATCGCAGTCATACAAATGGCCTTGCCAGTCCACACTGATCAGCTGGCGGCACATCACAGACTCCAGATTGTCGGGATTGTGCGCTTCCTCCAGAAGGGCTTGATATGACTGCAATTCGCTGTTGAGTTCCAATTGCCTGGCGAACCGTTGGATGGGCATGTTGGCCAGCGTCAGTAGACGATCAAACCGGATCCCCAACCCAGCCAATGCGGTCTTGTAATCAGCCTCCAAGGCCTGCTGGGGGGGAGGCAAAACCGGGCCAAGGGGGTTGTAAACGAGATCCAGCTGCCGGTTGGGATCGCCCGTTCCATAGCCCAGAGCGTTGAGCTGCCGCAGGCCGCTGATGCTGCGTTCAAACACGCCATCACCCCTCTGGCGATCGACATTCTCAGCGCTGTAACAGGGCAAGGAGGCTGTGATGCAAACACCCTGATCCGCCAGGAATTCAGCCAGGTCCTCCTGATCCGGTTCACTCAGGATTGTGAGATTGCAGCGGTCAATCACAGCGGTTCCGCGTGATCGTGCCTGCCGCACCAAATCACGAAAGCCCGGATGCAGCTCCGGTGCTCCCCCCGTGAGATCGAGGCAGGCGATCCCATGGCGCTCAAGAATCTGAGGAATCAACGCCAGAAGATCCGCAGCCATCATCTCGGTGCGGGTCGGCCCTGCATTCACATGGCAATGGGCGCAGCTTTGGTTGCAGCGGTACCCAAGATTGACCTGCAACGTTGTGAGCTGTCCGCGCTTCAGTGGCGGGAAAACCCTCTCAACGACAGTCACCGGCACCTAACAGGTAACGCTGATTCTTCCAGATAGCAGATCGGAGTGGAGTTGGTTCTTATCGACACAATCAACGGGTCTTCTCTTGATCAGCTGCGTTCACCGGCGGAGGCGAACATTCCACTGCGGCGATACTGATGGTCGAACTTGAGGCCGGTAACCGCATCCGTACAGATAGGTTCTGAAGCCGGCAAATCAATCGTGCAGTGGTGGATCTGAGCTTCCATCACCGCATGAATCGACAAGGCGGCGATCGGAAGGGCGGTACCGCTGAGGACAGCGAGAACAGCGACGGTTTTGGCAAACATGAGAACTGGGTTGGTGCTGAGGCAACCCTCCTCAATTCAGCGCTGATTCCCGATGACACCGGTCAAGCGCGGTTGTGATTTAGCGCACAGGGCCCGCAGAGCGATGCGCGGAAAGCTGGCGGAACCAGGCGATGTACTGGTCCGGACCGTCGGGCATCAGCACGTCAATCCGCAGGGAATCCTCTGGATCGGTGATTCCTTGCAAGCTCCCATCGGCGTGGCTGGGCCGATCCACTTCGCCATGGCTGCTGTCGACGAGAACAACGCGGTTGGGTTGACCACACCAGGCCCCGAGGTCCTGCAACAGGTTGAGGAAGCCTCGATCACTGCCGCCTCGCAGCCACCCCGTGCCATCAGCTGATGCCGTGGAGGTAACGGTGTCGCCCACCCCCACCAACAACGGCATCCGTTCCGCGGGGATCCGCTCCTTCACCAAGGCCAACAGCGCATCGGGGGCATGGGGAGCCGTTCTCACATTGAAGGCATCACCCAAAGGGGATTCACCCCAACGGCGCTTGATGTGCTGATTGAGCAGCACCAAAAGGCCAGCCTCCTTGATGGAACCTGTGAGCATGAATTGAATGTCGGTGGTTCCGACATCCCCAAAAGCAGCGGGTTTGATCCGTTCATCCCCTTGTGCATCACGGCCCAGGTTGGGAGCCACATGCAAAAAGAAAGACCCCTCCAACCCCTGATCTGCAGCTTCGGCAAGCAACTGATGCATCAGCTCAGACAGCATCGTCTGAAGAGCCTGCTGACAAGTCACATCACCGGGGACAAAAGCAAAAATCCCATTGAGATTGATCGTCGGTGAGACCTGGGTGTCCAACACGGCGGCTTTGGCAACCTGAGCCAGGTCGTCACCATGCAGCTGCGGAAGCAGGGCCGGCAGCCGCTCCATCAGCAAGGCTTCCATCCTGCTGGGGGCTTGAGCAAGGAAGGTCATTTCCTCCTGCGAGACGCCGGGATGGCTCAGGTCGCCAAAGCGATCCTGCAACTGCACCCCTCCAGCCGCCAGACCCGGCAGATAACGGCCCTCACGTTTGGGTAAATCGGGATCCACCAGGGCCTGTTCCACGAGACGGTTCACCCCGCGACGGCCCTCATGTTCACCATTGGTCAACACAGCGAATTGGCCATCCAGGGCAGCGACTGCTTCCACATAGGCAGGATCCATGCACCGTGTCAGTGGATCCTTGACGAGTTGCATGCAGACGCCATCGAGGTCCTGCACGATCAACAGGTCTTCAGCACCTGTGAGCTCGTGCAGGAACTGGTCGGGCGTCAGACGGGGCATGGAGATTCAGAGATGTCGCTTCAGACGAATGCACAACAGTGCAATTTCTTCGCGCAACTCCATAGTTCCAAACGAGTGAGAAGTCCAGTGGCGGAGGCACGGAGCAGCGCTGATGGCAAGCGCAACTCCGCGGTCAAGCCATCCGGCTAGCGAACATGGCGGCCTTGATGCTCCTGCCATGCACCCCACCTGGACCGAACAGTGGTGGCCCATCAGCTATGTGCAGGACCTCGACCCTAAAAAGCCGAGTCGATTCACCCTGCTAGAGCGGGATCTGGTGATCTGGTGGGATAACAGCAAGGAACGCTGGCGAGTGTTCCCCGATGTCTGCCCCCACCGTTTGGTTCCCCTCAGCGAAGGTCGGATCAACGACGAAGGGCTCCTTGAATGTCCGTATCACGGCTGGAGTTTCGATGGCAGCGGCCAGTGCCAGCGCGTGCCGCAAGCGCTCGAGAACACTCAGCCCAACAACCGGCGGTCCCGCTGCGCCAGCTTGCCGACAGCGACGGGGCAGGGACTGCTGTTCGTCTGGATGGGTGCCCCCGATGCCGCAGACCCAAGTCAGCTCCCCCTGGTTCCAGCTCTTGAAGACAATCCCGAAAGCTGGACGGTGCAAGACACCTTCCGGGATCTCCCCATGGATGCGGTGACCCTGCTGGAAAACGTGCTCGACGTCAGTCACGTTCCTTTCACCCACCACAAAACCGTGGGCAAGCGGGACAACGCTGCCCCCGTTGAAGCCAAAGTCACCCATGAAGACGCTGATGGCTTCGAAGCGTTCTGGGAGGAGGGGCCTCGCCGGGGCAAGCTCGGCGCCCAGTCCACCTGCTTTCGGGCGCCCCAACTGATGTGGCACGACCTCACCGCCAAGGGGTTCGGACGCATCCTCACCGTTGTGTATGCCGTCCCGATCCGACGCGGCGAGTGCCGCCTGTTCGCCCGCTTCCCCTTCCAATTCCAATCAGCGTTACCTCGCGTCCTGATCGGATTGCGTCCCCGCTGGTTGCAGCACATCGGGAACCACAAGGTACTGGAGGACGATCAGGTGTTTTTGCACTGGCAGGAACGGGTACTGGAGCAGGCCGGCGGTAGCTCCGCCGTGGAGCGCAGCTTTTTTATGCCCACAACTTCAGACGTCTACGTCGCTGCCCTGCATCGCTGGTTGAACGCCAACGGCGGCGAGCCCTTTGCAGGGCAACGCCTACCACCCAGGCAAACCACAACAGAGCTCATGGATCGGTACCAAAGCCACACCATCCATTGCCGCAGCTGCTCTGCAGCTCTGGCGAACATTCAAAAGGCTCGTCCATGGACCTGGGCGTTGCTCTGGGGCTCCGCAGCTCTCGTGGGCATCGGACAGGGCACCCCCTGGAGCAGCGTCGGATTGGTCACCGCCGCAGTGACGGGCCTGGGACTGCGACAACTCAACCGCTGGGAGCGGGGCCTGACCATCGGCAACGGCTTGGCTCCTCGCAACGGCTGATCAGAGCCCTGGAACAGGAAGCAAGGTTGGCTTCACCTTGCCCTGAATGTCGACCTTGCCGCCGATCGTAATTTTGTCTTCGACAGACACATCTGCTCGCACAGCAAGCGGTTGATCAGCCGTGACGGACAGCTGTCCTTCCACCCCGCTGACCCGTGCATCGGCATTCACCGTCACCGCCCCCGCAATCGATTTCACCGACACGGGACCTTCAATCGCAAGGGGGGCATCTCCGGAGATGGTCACCTGCTCCTGCACCACCACCGGTAAAGGCGTATCAGAGCGGATGGTGACACTGGGCGGAAGCACCAGCTTGTCCACCTGCAATCCACCCTCAATCGCAATGGGGATAGGCCGACTTAGCAGCTTTACTGCCGTTGCCGCCAAAACCAGGCTGGACAAAACAACCGCCGCTGGCCAGCGGTATGCCATCAGCAGATCACGGCTGGTCATAGGCCTGCAGGCAATGGTTTGAACGCATTACAGCGTGTTTAAACCGGTCCTGCAGGAATCACACCGCCAGCACCACATAATCCACCAAGAAGTGGCATAAAGCAAGTAACAATTCCGACGACTATCAAACAAATGGAATATTTGTGAGAGTCCAACAAATCAGATCAAATACCACACCCCGAAGCCAACTTCATGATCATTAAGACATACATCATTGACATCACCACAAGTCAATTCGTTCGCGACACTTGCTCAATGGTGACCACCAAAGGATAGGATCAATAATAATCAGCAATGACGCTTTATCTCTATGGCGACATCAAGACCCGTGCCTTGATGCCGAAATGGTACATGTCAGGAAAAGGGATTTCCTACGATTACGTCAACGTTGACCTGACAGCTCGTCAAAACCTTGCATCGAGTTATTTGGAGGTGAATCCTTTTGGCAAGCCACCTGCCCTTAAAGACAACAGCAATGGATTAGTGCTGTTTGAGTCGGGCGCAATTCTTCAGTATCTTTAGTATCTTTCCGAGAATTACGCTAACGAAGTCAAAGATCTAGCAACACGCGCCTCCATCAGCCAGTGGATCCTTTTCGCCAACTCCACACTGGCGATTGCTTTATTCGTTCCCTCAAATAAGGAGCGGGAGTTTCCAAGACTGATGGCAACACTGAACGACCTCTACGGCAAGAAAAAGTTTTTAGTGGGGGATTGCTGGACAGCCGCCGATTGTGCCGTCAACGCGCACCTCGGCTACCTCCCCATTTTTTATCCCAACGAAGCCCTTTCAGCCTATCCAGAAATCCAGTCCCTCAATGAAAGAACACGTTCCAACCAAAACTACAGACAAATCATGGGCCTTTAATCTATTCATTTGCTAATAATTTCCGAATTATCCCCTCATTCAATTTTCCGCATTGCAGAGACCTTCACAGGTCTCCGCAGCGCTCAACCTCGATCAAGTGGGTTAACTCATAGCTTGCGGAATAGCGAAACTCCGCATCACGAAAGAACATTGTGTCTGTCTGTTGTGAGCAGTCCCAACAGAGACGCTGTTTAGGCTTGCCAGCATGCGCAACTCCTTCTTCGACCAAAGCCTGGACGCCGGAGCAATACGACGGCGCGTGCAGGAGCTGTCGAACGGCAAGGTGGGGTTCTACAGCGTCGGGCTTTATCCCGCGTCGCTGGCATACAACTGCGCCATGCAGAACGCAGAAGGGCGTCTGCTACTAGCCCCTCGTCCTGGCCGGGACCTGCTGGGAGCATTCCCCAGAGAAACGATTGAAACGATGGACGACGAGCACGTGGAGACCGTGCTCGAGATGGGTTGCCATCGCAGAGGCGGTGAGCTTGTGGCCAACACCCTCAGCGATCTCATCGAGCGTTGCGACCTCGTTGTGCTCAGCGCCAACAGCAATCACATCGAAGAAGATCTCCACGAAGCCTGTCGTTTGAGGCAAGAGCTCAATCGAGAGCAAGTGGTGCTGGCCTGCCTGGCGGGGTCCTTCAGCCATGACCCGATCAACAACAGCGCCTATGTGCTGTGTGAGCAACAACCGGAGCTCGCTTTCTTCTCCGGCTTTCACCGCCATGGAGCTCTACGTAATCCCTTCGACAGCTTCACAGCCAACTTTTGCCATCCGAACGCCCTAACAGCGATGTTGGGTGCCCAGCTGATGGATCAACTGTCCCCCAACATCCAGGTCTCCGCTGGTGTTCACAACGTGGAGGGGCAGTTCATCAAAGCCGCCAAAAACATGGCGTCGGTGTTTGCCGGTTTCGGCTATGGCTTCCATCAGGACAACCCAGGTGTGTTGCCAACGCTCCTAACCCTGCTTCTGAACCAGTGCCTGGATCAGGCGGCCACCGTGTCCATGGCACGACCCGACCGGCAACGGCTTTACCACCGTCAGCCCTTCCCTCTTACAGAACTGGGCTACGCCGTACCAAGAATTGAATCCACCCTGGTGCGCGACGGCGACTTCGAGCGGGTACGGGACCACACCTTCAGCCAGCTCACGGCCATGGTGGCTGATGTGCGCGGCAGCATGATGCTGCCCGTTTCCGGTAGCCCAACCCGTAATTTCCAGGCCGGGCAAGTGATGGCACAGGAGATGTGCCATCAAGGCCGCTGTCCTCATTCCATGGAGGAGTTGGAACAGTGGTGTGAAGCCGCAGGCCTGCGCAAAGGCGGACTAGAGGGTTTGAAATCTCTGCGGTATTGGCCTCAAATCGCCCGCAAATACGCGATCCCAGCCCACGACGCTTCCATGGTGAATCTGCTGTATATGGCGATTTACGGGCGTGCTGGCGTCAAGGACACCGCCTACCGGGTGATGACGGAAAGCCGGGAACTCTCCAGCTACTGCCAGGAATCAGTACGACCTAGCCACAGCCGTCGGTATGCCGAGGCTCTGCAAAACCTGGAGGTCCCCAAAGCTCTCGACCTTGTGGTGAATGCCGTCATTGCGGACAATGCCAATCAGGCCATGCGCAAAAAGATGGCCCTCGACGAGAACGGTGAGACCGGAACGCCGGCCTACCTGCAATTGATGGACGTCATCGAAAGCCAGCTCGAAGCCTGAGTCGGCTTCTGTTCTGCACACCTGAACGGGGCAAAACGCAGGAAGAGCGGCAAGGTGCGACCTGAGACCCATGCGACCGTTCATGACCGAGGCCCTGGAAGCCATCGCCGATCGCTTCCATCCTCGCGAGGGGATCAAAGCCATTCGCTCCCTTGGCTCAGGCAACGTCAACGAAACTTTCCTCGTGACTCATGAGGGACAAGACGGCGCCTTCGTCCTGCAGCGGCTGAACACGAGCGTTTTCGATCGTCCCGACCTGGTGATGCAGAACCTGCAGGCCCTGGGCGACCACATGGAGCGCCGTCTCGCCTCTCCACCTCCACAACTGAAGGGACGCCGCTGGGAAGTACCCAGAGTGGTTCCCTGTCGTCGGGAAGCCTCCCCCTGGATCGAACAAAACGGGGAGTTTTGGCGCTCGATCACCTACATCGGTGCAGCGACCACCAGTGATGTCATCAGGGACAGTGCCCACGCCCAGGAAGTGGGTTATGGGCTGGGAATGTTCCACCACCTGATCAGTGACCTGCCCACCGATCAGCTGGCTGACACCCTGGAAAATTTCCATGTCACACCGGCCTACCTCCAACGCTTCGATGAGATCGCCGCGGCCACGGGCCGCATGGGCCCTGCCGAGCGTGACGCCTGCGCGTTTGTAGAGCAGCGCCGCCAGGACGTGGATGTTCTCGAAGCAGCTCTTGCACGCGGCGAACTCCATCACCGTCCCATCCACGGAGACCCGAAGATCAACAACGTGATGATTGACGAGGCAAGCGGTCAGGCCATCGGTCTGATTGACCTGGACACGGTCAAACCGGGACTCGTTCACTACGACATCGGCGACTGTTTGCGGTCCTGCTGCAATCCAGCCGGAGAAGAAACACTCTCCCTGGACGATGTGGAATTTGACATGAACCTCTGTGAGGCCATTCTCAACGGCTATCTGTCAGTTGCAGGTGGATTTCTGAGTGACTGGGACCTGCACTATCTGCCCCACTGCATCCGTCTGATCCCGATGGAACTGGGACTGAGGTTCCTCACGGATCATCTTGAGGGCGACGTGTATTTCCGCTGCGATCGACCTGGGCACAATCTGCAACGGGCCCTGGTTCAATTCCGACTTACAGAAGCGGTGGAACAACAGTTCAGCGACTTGGAACACCTGGTCAAGCGGCTGCAGCGTCAGCAGGGACCAAGCCACTGAGATGGGTCGTTCTGCAGTGATGCTGCGTCAGGCATGCCGCCTGATCCCCTTTGAACGGTCCATGCCTCCAGGGTTCCAGATCAGCGCCGAGCTCGTCTGGACGCGCGATGGATGGCTGGAACTCAGCTATGGAGTCCTGGCCCGCGCGGCCACAGGCATCAATGCGCTGCGTCTGCCGACGGATCTGAATGATGGGCCACAACAGGGACAACGCAGGGATGATCTCTGGACCACCACGTGCTTCGAGGCGTTTCTCGCCGCCCCTGGCGAGAAACGTTACTGGGAAGTCAATCTGGCTCCCAATGGGGATTGGGCGGTTTATCGCTTTGATCACTACCGCAGTGGCCAGACCCAGCAAGAGCTCAGCACACCCCCAACGGTGCGGCTGCAACGCGGGGCACATCAACTGCGGCTGGACGCCAGGATTGCTTTGGAGCCCTGGTGGACGCCAGGGGGCTGCCCAGACCTGGCATTGACGGCTGTGATCGATCGCGGTCAGGACGGTCTGAGCCATTGGGCTCTCTGCCACGGACGCAAGCCGGACTTTCACGACCGCAGCACCTTCCTTACGGCCTGAACCGCACCGGTAGTGTCAGCACAGCGCCCCTGCCTCACCATGCGCAGCCGCAACGTGCTGATTGTCTCGGCTCTCACGGCAACCCTGCTGGGGGGGCTGTGGCTTAAACCGAAACAGCCACGGGCCGAAGCAGAAGCGTTCGTGACCGCACCGGTGGTGACCGCGGCAGTGATGACGGCGCCGGTAGCACTTCCTGCCCAAGCGACCCAACCCAAAACACAAGACGGCAGGCAATACCCCCTTGTGCCAGCCGACACAACCGAACTGGCAACGCTGCTGGCAGCTGTTGAACAGGCGTTACGGGACCCAGCCACGCCGGCCGATGCGCTGCCCGATCTTGGGCATCAACAACAGGTGATCTACCGGGTGCTGTCCACGGACCAGCCCAGAGCCCAAGCGGTCATCAACGGCCTGCCTCCGCGCTGGCGCAGCGTGGCAGAAAGGCACCTCGCAGCACGGCGCGAATTCGTGCGGATGAGCCGTGGCCGTGGGCCGTCCATGCTCCCCGCCTGGCGGATCATTCAGCCAGAAGCAGCGGACAAGCTGCTCAGCTACTACCGCAAAGCGGAGGCGGCGACGGGGATTGAATGGGAGGTTCTGGCTGCAGTGAACCTCGTGGAAACCGGCATGGGGCGCATCGATGGCGTCTCCGTGGCCAATGCCCAGGGGCCCATGCAGTTTCTGCCCACCACCTGGGCAGAACCAGGGATTGGCGCCGGGAACATCCGCAATCCCCACGACGCCATCCAGGCTGCGGCGCGATATCTGGTGCGTCGGGGCGGACTTCAAGACATTCGCCGCGGCCTTTGGGGTTACAACAACAGCGATTACTACGGCCGCGCGGTGCTCCTCTATGCCTCGCTGATCAAGGAGGATCCCGCGGCCTACACCGGTTTGTATCACTGGGAAATCCACTTCAATGCTGCGGCCGGGGATCTTTGGTTACCGGTGGGCTACAACCAGCCGCAGCTCATCAGTGTTCAGGAGTATCTACAAACCAACCCCGCCAGCAGATCACCAAACCGGTGAGCATCGACACCTACGCTGAGAACTGGCGTGATCCAGGAAGCGGGTGTCCAAGGAAACCTCCCATCGCGGTGATGAACTGAAAGGTCTCGGATGGTCCGAGATTGATGTGGCTCGCTACATCGAGCTCTGGGAATACCGGCAGCGCTGGGGGGCCATGAATTTGGAACGGGAGGATCGTCTCTTCCTGCGTAAGGCCGAAAAAGCTCTCCCGGCGATTGTGTCTGGAAGGGCTGCGGCCAAGAAACCCATCAAAGAGAAGACCTACTACCGATGGCTGCGCTTCCATCTAGAGGCAATGACCGAGGCCGAGGCGGCGATGGGCCTGACCGAAGGCGAACGCGGTGCCTGGCCCGTGCTGCTGGAGGCCGAACTCCGTCTTCTCGACCATTACGAGCCTGTTCTTGGCTTGCCGGACACGCTGAAGGCCAAAGCCCTCAGCCCAGTGCGTGAAAAGCTCACCGCCCAGGTGGCCGCCCTCGGCAACACCAAGGCCTACGACTTCCAGGCGCCCCTCATCGCACTCAAAGCGGAAGACAGCAGCAACCGGTGGAAGCACCTACGCGAGGTGGATGCCAGTGATCGCACCTACCCCCTGCTCAGTGCCGACGGCGTGGCTGGATTCCGCAGCGAAGCCCACCGCGACATCCAGGCTGTCATTCGCAGCACGTTCCCTTCTCTGGCGGAAACCGACAAACCTGAGCTCGCTGACGACTAGAACAGGGACAGTGCCCAACGCCGAGGACGATGTCTCACCGCTTCGAGACCCTGCAGCTTCATGCCGGGCAATCGCCCGACAGTGCAACCAACGCGCGGGCGGTTCCCATTTATCAGACCAGTTCATACGTCTTCAATGACGCCGAACATGGGGCCAACCTCTTCGGTCTTAAGGAATTCGGGAACATCTACACCCGACTGATGAATCCGACCACAGACGTGTTTGAGAAACGCGTTGCTGCCCTCGAAGGCGGAGTGGCAGCTCTAGCAACCGCCTCAGGGCAGTCGGCTCAGTTTCTTGCGATCACCAACTGCATGCAGTCGGGAGACAACTTCGTCTCAACGTCGTACCTCTACGGCGGCACGTACAACCAATTCAAGGTGCAGTTCCCGCGGCTGGGAATCAACGTGCGTTTTGCAGAAGGCGACGACGTCGCAAGCTTTGCCGCACAAATCGACGACAACACCAAAGCGCTTTATGTCGAAGCGATGGGCAATCCCCGCTTCAACATCCCCGATTTCGAGGGCCTTTCAGCGCTCGCCAAAGAGAAAGGTATTCCCTTGATCGTCGACAACACATTGGGAGCCTGTGGTGCTCTGCTGCGACCGATTGAGCATGGCGCCGATGTGGTGGTGGAGAGTGCAACCAAGTGGATCGGCGGCCACGGCACCAGCCTCGGGGGCGTGATCGTGGATGCCGGCACCTTCAATTGGGGCAACGGCAAATTCCCGCTGATGAGCCAGCCCAGTGCGGCATATCACGGCTTGGTGCACTGGGATGCCTTTGGCTTCGGCAGTGACGTCTGCAAGATGCTTGGCCTGCCGGAAGACCGCAACATCGCCTTCGCGCTGCGGGCCCGGGTGGAAGGTCTGCGGGATTGGGGTCCGGCCGTCAGTCCGTTCAACAGCTTCCTGCTGTTGCAGGGTCTAGAAACCCTGAGTCTGCGCGTAGAGCGCCACACCGAAAACGCCATGGCTCTGGCCACTTGGCTGGATTCGCATCCCGCCATCACGCATGTGAGCTATCCCGGCCTAGCGCACGATCCTTACAACGCTGCCGCCAAGAAATACCTGACAGGACGTGGCATGGGATGCATGCTGATGTTCTCCCTCAACGGCGGCTATGACGATGCCGTGCACTTCATCGACAGCCTCAAACTGGCCAGCCACCTCGCCAACGTGGGCGATGCGAAAACGCTGGTGATTCATCCCGCGTCCACAACTCACCAGCAACTCAGTGAGGCTGAACAGGCCTCTGCTGGCGTCACGCCCACGATGGTGCGGGTCTCCGTAGGACTCGAACACATCGACGACATCAAGGCCGACTTCGAGCAGGCCCTCGCCGTTCTCAGCTGAATGCCGACACAGCCCCCATGGCGCTGATCCTTCCTCGCAGCTACCACAAAATCGCGGAGGTTGAACGCAACCGGATCTCCTGGATTGAGCCTGAACAGGCCGAACGCCAGGACATCCGGCCCCTGCGTATTGGCATTCTCAACATCATGCCGCTGGGCAAGCAGTACGAGTTCAACCTGCTGCATCCGCTGGGCCTTTCGGTGCTGCAGATAGAACCGATTTGGATTCGACTCAACTCCCATGCCTACAAGAGTTGGGATCAGAACCATCTCAACCAGCTTTATGTGAGCTGGGATGAGGCCTTGTCCCAGGGTCCCCTTGATGGCCTGATCATCACCGGTGCCCCCGTGGAGCACCTGCCCTTTGAACAGGTCAGTTACTGGACAGAGCTGGGCAAATTGGTCGAGGAAGCGCGACAAACCTGCGCCAGCACCCTTGGCCTTTGCTGGGCCGGTTTCGCCCTCGCCTACCTGGCCGGCGTCGACAAGGTGTCGTTCCCGCAGAAACTGTTCGGGATCTACCCCATGCGCAGCCTGGTTCCTGGTCATTCCTTGATGGGCACCCAAGACGATGATTTCGTCTGTCCCCAGAGCCGTCATGCAGGGCTGCCGGACGCTGCCATGGAAGCCGCACAACGGGATGGACGTCTCCGTCTGCTCGCCCACGGCGAGCAGGTGGGCTACACCATTTTCGAGACCCCGGATCAACGCCAGCTGATGCACTTGGGCCACCCCGAATACAACGTCGGGCGAATCGTCGGAGAAATGGAACGTGACCGGGCCCGGGGTGATGTTCCTCCGCCCGAGAATTTTGATCCCGCCCGTCCCCAGACTCTCTGGCGGTCCCATCGGAACCTTCTGTTCCAACAGTGGCTGTGGTTCTGCTATCAGCAGGTCAGCCTTAGGGCCTGAGCTGCGTTAGGTCAAACCCAACAGAAACGCAGACAACAAACCGAGGTAGGTGCCGATTAAGTAGCCCAGCAGACCGATGGCTACCCCAGGCATGGCAAGCGCTGGGCGGTTCAGGGATGTTGCCAGGGCCAGAGCAGTGCTTGGGCCACCGATGGCTGCCTGGGATGCCACCAGAGATTCGACCAGAGGCCAACGTTGCCAGGAACGCAGCACCAACAACAGAACCCCCTGAACAGCAACAATCCAGACGGCATACAAAAAGACAGGCCATCCAGAACCAAACAACCCGGTCAAGGGAGAGCTGAGGCCAATCACAGTGAAGAAAGGTTGGATCAACAGCAAGCAAGCCCGTAGCAACCCGAGCGCAAAGACGCACCAGGGAGCTGGGCAGCAATCAACGCCGTCGTGGTCAGCACCAGGATGGATGGACAGTCACTCCAACCCCGCTGAATCAGAGCCGTCATCAACTCCGCTGTGCACAGAACGGCACCGCCCCAGAGCAGTGACCACAGGACCCGGAGACCATCAGATCGCGATGGCGCATCAAGCTCGTCTCGATGCAACTGGGGGGCAACGGACTCCACCTCTTTACCCCAACGACGGCCGATCAGGATGCTGAGGCCGAACCAAGTGGCAAAGACCACATGATCCGCGGCCGTGGCCAAGAGGAGTAGAGGCTCCGGCGGCTGAAGGGTGCGGGCGACGGATACAAAGTTGAGGCTTCCTCCCGTGAAGGTGGCGGTGTAAATGCCTGCAAGAACAGTGCTGTTGCCCAAAAGCCAGGGCTTGAGCAAAACAGCCCCGAGCAGAACGGCGAGCAGCGTCGCCACCACAGCCACAACAAAAGGAGCGAAAAGACGCTGAGCCTCTGGCCAGATCCGTCGCAGATCAACAGCGAGCAGGAGCTGGGTGATGGCCAAGGACGTCAGCGGACCGCTCACCCAATTCGCTGCAGCTGTTTGCGGCTGCCAACCGGTGACATTCGTCACCAGAAATCCGATCAGCAGAACCACCATCGTGGTTCCGAGCTGGCGTCCGATGCGTGTCGAGCGACTGATCCACCATCCCGTCAGGGTGAGCCCCAGAACTCCAACCAGCGACACCACCATCGCGAGCTTTAAACCGTACGGTTAGGGGTTGTTTCGAGGGTTATTGAAGACTCAATCGGAACGGAATCAGGACGCTGAGCGGACTTGCGGTTGAGTTCCCGTTCCAGCGAGGCAATGCGCCTTTCACGAAGACAGTGGCGGCATCCGCCCAAGGTTTGGAGATGCTTTTCCGGCGTGATTGTGATCAATTGAACCGGATGTTCTTTGCAGCGGATTTGAACAGGGCTCTTGTAACTACGCCAGCGGATCAGGCTGTAGTCGAATTGATCACCAAAACGCTGAACAGCGCGCTTGAGGAATTCTTCTTCAGTGATTCGGGCTCCCATGCATTCGAATGTATGAGACAGTCTCGAGATGGAAGCGACCTCGTCATCCGACGTCACGAATGAACGTCAATCCGGCCGCTCCCAAAACGGAATGGTCCCTGCAAGAGGGGTGGCTCCAGGCAAACGAAGCAAGGCGCTGGCAAACGCTGCTTGAACAACAGCTCCTGTGGCAACAGCCAGTCGTGCAGGTCTATGGCAAGCGTTATCCAGTCCCCAGGATGACGGTGTTTCTTGCCAACGAAGGCATTCAATATCGCTATAGCGGTGCTGTTCACAAGGGCTGTGGTTGGCCCGAATGGTTCAAGCCATTGCTGATTCAGGTCAATGCAGCCTGTGAGACCGAGTTCAACGGATGTCTGCTCAATCTGTATCGCCACGGGGACGACCGCATGGGATGGCACGCTGATGACGAACCGGAGATTGATCAGCGGGCTCCGATTGCCTCCCTTTCACTCGGGGCTACACGCGATTTTCAGCTCCGCCATCGCAGCACTCCCCAACGCCGGATATCGCTGCCATTGACCGATGGTGATCTGCTCGTGATGCACCCGGGGTGTCAGAGCCAATGGATGCACAGTGTTCCGCAACGGCGAAAAGTAAAAACCACGCGCATCAATCTCACCTTTCGCCGTTTTCAAAACTGAGATCGCAGCAGCACACCCCAAGCAGGCGCCGTGACCAACGCCAGCAGCGTGCTCCAAAACACCAGCCCTGCAGCCCGCTCCTGATCAGCCCCCACAGACTCCGCAATCAACAGCAGTGAGATCGCCGTCGGCGCGGCCCCCTGCAGCGCAACCGCCTGAACCATCAGCGGATCGAACCGCAGCAGAGATGCAAGCAGCAGCAGCAGCAACGGATAAAGCAGGAGTTTGGCTACCAGTGGCCTCAGCAGTTGCAACGGTCGGGCCGATGGAGTGATTCCCTTGCGATGGATGCTGCCCAGGCGCATGCCCACCACCATCAGAGCCAGCAAGATCACCAAGCGGGAAGGCCACCACAAAGCGTCGGTCACCAGTTCAGACCAGGGGGTCGCCTGAATCAGCAATGCACCGATCAGCCCGCGGGTCGCTGGGCTCGCCGCAACGCTGCTCATGAGACCGTGCAGCCTTTTAGAGCCGTTGCCCCGCTCACCGATCAGCAGCGGACCAAGACTCCAAGTCAGCAGTGTCGCCCCAAGGTCGTAGCCAATGCTGATAGGGAGGGCCTCATTAGGCAGAAAGGCCAAGGCCAGAGGCACTCCGAAATAGGCCGTGTTTCCAGTGCAGCTGCCCAACCGCAGCGTTGGAGAGACCAGCTCAGCCAATCCCGGTAAGCGCGACGCCCCCACCAGCACAAGGCCCATGGCCAGCACCGCAAGACCCGCTGCCTGCAACATGTCGCCGCTCAGGCCACCCTTCAACAGCAGGCCCATCACACTGATCGGTACCCCGAACCTCACCAACGGTGTGGCCAAGCGGGCGGCGAGGGTTTCATGGCGTCCTCCAGCCCAAAACCCGATCAGCATGGAAGGCGCAAGCTCCAGCAAAAACCGAAGCATCGGCACATCCAGCTCAGATCACGACCCTAGAAAGCTGAGGCAGCTGACGCATCAGACCAAAACCGTTCAATCGCGCAACAACGACACCTTGAACGACAAGCAGATTCCATGAAGACGCCGTCCTAATTCACCCACGAACGCGCCTAATCTGCGTTCCGACATGTCGCGTGAACCCAGCTGATGAATCCAGCTTCACGCCATCGCATCGTGCGTAGCGACAGTACGGAGGACCGCCTGACGCGGCAACGTTTTGACAGCTACGACGCTGCATACGATGAACTTGAGCGGTACTACAGCGATTTCTGCTGTTCTGACGATGATCGTGTCGACTACACGATCATCTGTGAGGGTTCAGAGAGTCTCCACGACTCGAGCATGAAACGACCGGTTGAATGATCCTGACGTAAAACCGCTGCACAGGACTCAATATCACCCAGTCAAGGTTCATAACAAGAAAGCAGTCTCAAGGGTCAGACCACAGAGACGCATCCCTAGATGCCAAAAATCAGGCCACTAAGTCATGGAAATGTTGGGTCAACTGATTGACACCCAGCCAACCAATCAGTTATGAACTAATCATCCAATGAGATGCATTCACAATGCTGACCGGTTCCGAGCTGCTTGCAAAGGTCAAAGAACTAGGGGATGTTTCCAAATCCGATCTAGTGAGAGCTTGTGGCTACGTCTCTGACAAGAAAGACGGCGGCGATCGCCTGAATTTCACTGCCTTCTACGAGGCCCTGCTTGAGGCCAAAGGCGTCAATCTGAGCAGCGGCGGTGCTGCAATTGGCAAAGGTGGCCGCAAGTTGAGCTACATCGCCAAAGTGCAGGGCAACGGTAACCTGCTGATCGGCAAGGCCTACACCGCCATGCTGAATCTCGAGCCAGGTGATGAGTTTGAAATCAAACTGGGCAAAAAAGCCATCCGTCTGATCCCCACAGGTGCAGCTGCAGAGCACAGCGAAGCCGCTGACCAGGTAGACGAGTGATCTGCAGATCCATCTTCTGAAGTTTCACAACCTCTTCCAACCCCTCCAATCCATGGGAGGGG
>Ga0189289_10353_pt1 | contig 22739 bp, 26 predicted proteins | sample UW106minimetaG_FD_130313 | JGI IMG/M metagenome (GOLD analysis project Ga0189289, IMG submission 130313) | Marine microbial communities from the Costa Rica Dome - UW106 mini metaG | ecosystem: Environmental > Aquatic > Marine > Oceanic > Photic zone | place: Costa Rica: the Eastern Pacific...
AAGAAGGGCTCAAGACGCGCCATCTGCGCGTCCGTCAACCAGAAAAGATCAGACATGTTCACCGCTCGTTTTCAAACCGTGAAGCATGCCATTAGACGGAAATCAATGGGTCCTGACCCTAAAACGTGTCAGGTCCAAAGGGCTCTTCGGAAAATATGGCCGGAGCCGTGCCATCTGCTCGTGAGTCAGCCAGAAAAGATTGCTCATCATGCTCCCTAAAGTTTGGGAGCGTGATGAACAAGATCGCCCGGATAACGGAACCAAATCAATGGGTCCAGAGCCTGATAAAATGACACAATTTCTTAAGTCATGTTCTTAATATATGAAAACACAATGTAGTAGGAGTACGTCATCAATGTTGAATTTTGTGAATTGATTGTTCTCCGAGAATGTATATTTCCATGTCCACCAGAAATGCCCGAGAAATGGCGGAAGAGATGTTGGTGGTTCTTTGAAAGTAGAATACTCCATTTGTGAGGTTAGATGACTCCCTGAGTAGATTTCTTTGATATATTGATAGCAAGAGTGAAGAGACCGTCATATATAGGGTTTCTGGGTACTTATTTGATAATCGATTTCTAGATAATGACATAGTATTGGCTCTGCACTCTTTGTCATATCCCGTTCTCATAATGCTTTCAAAGTGTTCTCTAAGCACATCCAAGTAATTATGAACTTCGACTAATGAATAACCATTTGAGTCAATTAGCCCTATCTGACCCAACTTATTTAGGCATTCTTTCCAGGCTTCCTCCATAGTTGATTCAACTATTTTGTACCCCGACATAAGTGCCGCACTTCTATCCGGACCAAGCCAATATTCGCCACAAACTTTGCTTATGGTATTCATTTCCATTTACATATTCTCCGAGTCGTCTTTTTTCTCAACTTACTACCACCAACTACTAAGGAAATGATAATAATAATCGACAACTAATTTTACCTGTACGGAAGTGTCTCAGCACCATCGAAAAACTTAGTGTGTATATTTCTAATATAATAACTTTTGTCGACTCATTCTATTTTCCAAGAGCGGGTTGAGCCACCCCTCGGAAATCGGACACTGACGTAAGCTGCAGTTTGTTGTCTGCTGATCTTCAACACGAAGGAGATCGAAGATGTCGAAACGAAAGCAACATCACCCAGAGTTTAAAGCCAAGGTCGCACTGGAAGCATTGAAAGGCGAGGAGACGGTCAGCGAGTTGGCCAGTCGGTTCGGCGTGCATCCGACAATGATCCATCAATGGAAGCGTGCGCTGCTGGAAGGGGCGTCTGGCGTCTTCGAACGTGGCAGCCGGAAAACACCTGAGATCGACGAAGAGCAAGTCAAAGACCTGCATGCCAAGATTGGGGAGTTGGCTGTCGCCAACGATTTTTTGGCAAGAAAGCTCAAACCCTGGACCGGCAAGTGAGGCGCAAAAAGATTGAAGCGAACCTGCCGGGCCTGTCTGTCGGAAAGCAGTGCAAGTTGCTGTCGATCTCGCGGTCTTCATTTTACTACGAGTCGAAGGGCGAGAGCGAGATGAACCTCGATCTGATGCGTTTGATCGATAAGCAGTTTGAGGTGCCCCTAGATTTGTAGACGCATTGCTTGGTAATTTTGGAAGCAAAGGACGACGTAGATGTCAGGGCAAATTCGTTATTCAGATGAGTTCAAGATCGACGCTGTGGCGCAGGTCACTGAACGCGATTACCCGGTCAAAGGGGTGGCCGAACGGCTCGGGATCAGCACCAAATCTCTGTACACTTGGATGGCAAAGTTCTCGAAGCCGCAAAGGCAGGCTGACCAAGAGGCCGAAGTCACCCGGCTCAAAAAGGAACTGGCGCGCGTCACTGAGGAGCGCGATATCTTAAAAAAGGCCACCGCGTACTTCGCCAGGGATGCAAAGTGAGGTACGCATTCATCCACGCGCATCGTCAGCAACATCCTGTCCGGGTTCTGTGCAAAATGCTCAGCGTTCATCCAAGTGGTTTCTATGCTTGGGTCAAAGAGCCGTTGAGCCACCGTGCGCTCGAAGATGCGCGCCAGACCAAGCTTGTGAAGAAGGCCTGGCAAGACAGTGGCAAGGTCTATGGCTATCGTAAAATCTGTGATGACCTTTTCGATATGGGCGAGACCGCGCCAGAGAACCGGGTTGCGCGACTGGCCCGTCTCGCAGGCATTCAGGCGCAGATCGGATACAAGAAGAAGCCGGGTGCTTACGGTGGCAAACCTTCCATCGTCGTCGACAACGCGTTGGATCGTCCGTTCGCCGTCGACGCGCCGGACAGGGTTTGGGTCACAGACGTCACCTACCTGCGCACGCAAGAAGGGTTTGCGTATCTCTGTGTCGTCATTGATCTGTTCTCACGGCGTGCCGTTGGCTGGGCCGTCCAGTCTCGCCAGACTTGAGACCCGGCGGTGCAAGCCCTGCTCATGGCAATCTGGCGACGAAAGCCCGGACCAGGCCTGTTGATCCACTCTGACCAAGGGGCCCAGTTCACAAGCCGGGAGTGGGCCACCTTCCTGCGAGAACACAATTTGGAACACTCCATGAGCCGCAGGGGGAATTGCCATGACAATGCCGTCGCTGAGAGCTTTTTTCAGCTCTTGAAGCGAGAGAAGATCAGACGGTGAAAATATCTGACACGCGAGCAAGCCAGAAGGGACGTGTTTGAATACATCGAGCTGTTCTATAACCCAAAGCGTAAGCACAGAAACAAAGGCATGCTGTCGCCCGTTGACTATGAGAACAGACAGCGCAAACTGAAGAAGGCAGGTGTCTAGTAAACTAGGGGCACCTCAGTTCCTGGAGAAGCCCTTCTACGGCGTGCGCCAGATGACTTGACACCTGCGAAATGAGGATCATCTCGTGAACGAGAAGCGCATCCGCCGTCTCATGCGGCTAATTGGGTTAATGCCGATTTATCAGAAACCCAACACCAGCAAGGCGGCAAGGGGCCACAAGATTTACCCCTATCTGCTGTGCGGGTTGCGGGTTGATCGGTCCAACCAAGTCTGGTGTGCCGACATCACCTATCTGGCCATGCGACGTGGGTTCCTGTATTTGGTGGCGATCATGGACTGGTACACCCGCAAGGTGCTGGCGTGGCGTATCTCGAACACGCTGGAGGCCGACTTCTGCGTCGAGGCATTTAACGAGGCGATCCACAAGTTCGGCCCGCCCGAGATCATGAATACGGATCAGGGCAGCCAGTTCACATCTTTCGTCTGGACCGACCGGCTACGACGGTCCGGAGTGCGCATCTCAATGGATGGCAAAGGCCGCTTCCTGGACAATATCTTCGTTGAACGGCTGTGGCGGTCCCTGAAGTATGAATGCGTCTATCTGCATGCTTGGGAAACCGGATCAGAGGCAAAAGCGGGTGTCAGGAATTGGATGGAGTTCTACAACCAAAAGCGCCCGCACTCAGCCCTTGGCGGCAAGCCACCCGCTGTGGTCTATTGGCAGCGAAATGAAACAACCAATCCCGATCAGCAGGAGCAAAGAGTAGCTTAAACTACGCCAGAAACTGTCCAGACATTGGGGAGCAGCTCAGGTATTCATACCGCCCTTGGTTCGGCCAATCAGGCGTCCTCGCCCCCCCCTTTTTGACGCCCAAACTGGTCGCGGTTCGGTGAGCCTTGAGGTAGGTGGCGTCAACCATCACAGTCCTCTCTTCGCCGTGTTCGGCAGCCAGACCTACCATCATCTGCGCGATGACACCTTTGTCGCTCCACCGCTTCCAACGGTTGTACAGCGCCTTGTGCGGCCCGTACTCCGCAGGCGCATCGCGCCACCGCAACCCGTTGCGATTAATAAAGATAAATCCGCTCAAGACACGTCGATCATCGACGCGTGGTTTGCCGTGAGATCTAGGAAAGAAGGGCTCAAGACGCGCCATCTGCGCGTCCGTCAACCAGAAAAGATCAGACATGTTCACCGCTCGTTTTCAAACCGTGAATCATGCCATTATACGGAAATCGATGAACCCTGACCCTAAGCGTTTCTTGGAGCCAATCAGTGTCATACTCCCGGTCACCGGATATCCATTCAATAGTTGGCAAACTAAGCACGAAAAGCGCTGGGACCGATTTACTCGCTCCCTTGTCCTGTTGTTGCGAACTGGTTGAGGGGAAGCATCTGGCTGTCGCAGATGGTATACATTCCACCCTTGGACCGGCCACACTGGCCTTAGTGTGCAAGCTTGCAGATATGTGGCGTCGATCATGTCATTATAGTGTTGTGTGCCCTGTGTTCGGCAGTGAGACTTACCATCATCTAGGCGAAGACGCCTCTGTCGCCCCCCCCGTTTTCAACAGTTGCAGAGCGTCTTGAGCGTGACTTGTTCTGTACGAGCACGCGTCAGCCAAAAAAATGGTCCGACTTGTCCACTACTCTGTTTTCGAGCCTGGAACTACGACCTCCACGGAAATTGACAGCTGCTTAACCCAATGGGAACGAGCCGCAGCGGCTCGTCGGCGCACTCAATCTTTGGTCGGTGGCTCTGTGGCAAGGATCAGATTTCCATGTCAGCCGGTGCAATGCCCTCTGACAACGCTTCGTTAAACCAGGTCGGCTTACGGCCCTTTCCAGTCCAGGTTTTGGTTTTGTCTTGCGGATGAGCGTACTTTGGTACGCCTTTCATTAATCCGCTGCGGTTTTTGCCTGTGGCCCTGGCTAGTTCGTCGATCGAGAAACCGTACTCTTCGGCGACTTCCTCGATGGCTTTCAGGGCATCAATTTTGCGTTGGCCTTCGCGTTTTTCTAACTGACTATCTATCTGTGCGCGCAGGTTAATCAATGCCTCGCGGCTCATATCTTGCAGATTCATTTTGGAACGTCCGCTTTCATATTCTGTTTCTTTGGAAGTTCGCAGCTGAAAAACTGAGAACCATTTTTCCCAAAAATTATAGTTATGTACTAAGATCTACCATACTCGTGATCGGATGCAACTTTGACTACTGTGTTGGCTGCCAAACTATGAATATTTAGCCGAGCCGCTTTTGTGTAGGGAGACTGTCGCGGACCCTGTGCGATTTGGCTAGCCACAACCCGCTTACACAGTGCCTCCATTGTCATGGCTGCGATACGGATGCCTTCAAGCATACTTTTGCAGTATTTTGATGAAGCTGGTAGCTAGACGGGTTTAACCTGCCCCCGATGGTCCCTCATTCATAACGGGAGTCTGCGGGTCTGGTCGTCATAGTCGTGGGGTTTCAGGTTGGGCACGCGCGCCGGGCGCAGAGCCTCAAATTGCTCAAGCGTCCGGTACGCTTCCGCGGGTGTTTGGTTGGCGTTCTCGTCTTCCAGCGCCTACAGCTTGGCAGCGTCAGACAATTCCATACCACCGTACTCTGATTTGAACTTGTAGAACGTGCCCTGGCTGAGCCCGTGCTTGCGGCACACCTTCGCTTTTGGCATGCCTGCTTCCTGTTGCTTGATAATCCCGATGATCTGCGCCTCGGTATAATGGCGCCTTCGCATTCGCTGGCTTCTTCAAGAGGTTGAGCAAACTCTAAATCACAACGAGGGAAGTCTCGGGTGGAAGGGCAGAGCCATTATTATGCAGCGCAGAATACGTCTGACATCCACGCAGGTTTTCCAACGGCGCTTCGGAAAATTGTACCGAAGTCGCATTATTTGATCGTTGTTGATTCTTGAATTAGGCCGACCCAACCGCCTCCACGATCCAATGGAGCCTAACGCTAGGCCAGGTTCAGTATTCCGGTTAAGTGTTGGTGGTCTTGTCGGAAGAATCCAGCTGTGTGGACCCAGTTGATAGCTTGGTTCGCAACTACGTAAAAACGTTCAACCATCAACTGATCTAAGAGACGTACCGCGCCCATCTCAACTCATTTGAAAAGGCGCGGTGTCAGAACAAATTTAGATTAGATCACCCTACTTTCAAGCGGCAGAAGCAGACTCGAAAGGTTCTTCAAAGGTCTCATTATTGTGATCACTTACCAGAACAAGAAACTGGCCCATCAAGTCCTTAAGATTTTCGGCGTCACTCCTCAACAACTCGCTTGATGCGGTCGATTCCTCTACCATCAGGGCGTTTTGCTGAGTTAAGGCGTCCAATTCCATCGCCCCTTGATTGATTTCATTTAGAGACAGAGCTTGGTCCGAAGCACCTTTCGCAATTCCGCTGATCGAATCAGATATCTGATTGATCTGAACTACAATTGACTTTAGTGAGCTTCCTGCCTTGTTTACCAAGCTGACACCATCAGAAACATGTGTGCCACTTTGTACAATGAGCTCCTTAATTTCGGTAGCAGACTCAGCAGACCTAAGCGCCAATGCCCTCACTTCGGAAGCCACAACAGCAAAACCACGCCCCGCATCACCAGCTCTCGCAGCCTCCACTCCAGCGTTAAGCGCCAAGAGATTTGTCTGAAAGGCGATGTCATCAATCAAGTCGACTATTTGCGCAATTTGTTGTGACGAATTCTCAATCCTTGACATTGCACAAACCGCATCCTGCACAACATTGCCACTAATCTGAGCTTCAGATTTAGCGAACAGTGCAGCCGCCTCAACACTTTGTGCACTATTGGCCGCCTCGGCAACGTTTGAATTCAATTCGTTCAAAGCAGCAACTGTTTCTTCCAGAGTGGCCGCCTGGCTTTCTGTCCTCTTCGCTAGGTCCATAGAAGAACCAGCAATCTCCGATGAACCCAAGCGAATCCTATCTGCTGAACGAGCAACTTGAACGATAGCCTTTTCAAGTGTCATTACCGCTGTATTAAAGTCTAACCTCAACTGTTCATATTCACCGGGAAAGCTATCATCAAGGGTAGATCGGAGATTGCCTTGTGCTAGTTCAGACAGCCCTTTACGCAATGCGTGAACAACTCCAGTTTGTTTTTCAGAGCGCTCTAGGGAAATGGCACGTTCCTCTTCCCTAACCCTTATGAGCGAGTTTCGGAAAGTTTCAAGCGCACGTGCCATCTCTCCCACTTCATCACGACGACTAAGTCCGTTGATCTCTATTTCATTGTCGCCGCCAGCCAATTTAGTCATAGCCAAGTTTATATCGTAAACACCGCGAGAAATACTATTTCCAACTAGTAGAGCAGCCGACCCGCCAATTAGAACTGCAGCGATGGAACCCCAGACAATTGCGATTACAGTTTTCTGGGAAACTGCCGAATACTGCCCTGATCGTTCCTGCATAAGGACTCTTTCTACAGCATCGAATTCTTCAATTGTTTTGCGAAATTTATCGAAGTGTTTTTTTCCCTGTCCCGTTGCAATTAAATCGGAAATATCATCCATAGTTTGCGCATTGCCAATTTCTCTTCGCATTTCTAACATTGGCCTTACGACTTCTTCCCGCCAAGAGCTAATAAGACGAGTAGTTGCCTGAACCTTTAGAACCTGATCGTGATTGTCTGACACCGTTCTCTCAAGTTCTTCAATAGTCAAATTGAAGACCTCTGCTCCGGCCTCAAAGGGCTCCAAGAAGGCCTCATCGCCCGACAAAAGGTAACCGCGCATGCCAGTTTCCATATTGATAGCAGATTCTCGAATTTTGTTGGCTAAGGTAATCACATTTAGCGTATGTTCAACAGGGGGCAAACCATTAATAGACTGCTCAAGATTACCCATTTCCGACGATCGCCTCCGTTTTTGCAGTAGCATCTCCTCAACGGCAATAAATTCGGAAATCTCTCGTCTGAAGGCATCAAAGTAAGTTTTGCCAACCGATTTTTTCACTTCAGCAGCCATATCATTCATTGTCAGAGCATCACCAATTTCTCGTCTCAACGAAATCGCCGGCTGTGCGATGATTGATTGCCACTCCAAGAGGATACTCTCAGCTTCTTTGAGCAAATCCACTTGTGGAGGATTGTCGCTTACCTTTGTTTGCAGCTTGTTTAGTTGTTCATAGACCCGATTTTCCCCCGAAAAATAGGGCTCAAGAAATTCCTCCTGACCGGCGAGAAGAAAGCCTCGTAGTCCTGTTTCCATATCTATCGCAGAAATCAGAACTCTTTCCGATTCTTCCAAAACTTCATGAGTGTGGTTAACCCAATTTGTTGTTTCTACCATATCTCCCAAATTGACCCACGTATTCACGCTCACGGTGGTCATCAATAATACTGGTATGGCAGCAATAGTGATAGTTTTGCGTCTAATTTTCCAGCTTCCAAACCGCTCGGAGATAAATTTCAGCACCGTTTGTACTCCTGAAGTTTCTGCATTGTTTCACACCTTTATTATTTCCGATTCGCCAAATTTTATTTGGTCGTATATTTCAAACCTTCGGGAAATTTAAATTTGGTTAATTATTTGAGGTTTTTTGACGCTTAAATGGTGAGGAGGGTGAAGGGTAAGGATTAATTTAGAGCATTCCCCGCTCCGTAATTCTAGTTAATTTTTCACCTCGCTCATTAGTTCTCCAGTCCGCCTAGATAATTTTTGTTCTGACCAGCTTAGGGTTTATAGTAGCTTTACATAGCCATAGCCTTATTAATAGGTAAGCGAATTACCCCCTATTACCACTCTTGATCGATCTCGGAGATATAGACTTTCTATTTGGGCGTAGAATAATTGCAAAGACTTTTCGACACCTATTAATGGATTACTATTTATTGACGAATTATACTTTAACTAGGAGCGTTAACGGAAAAGGATTTCGAAAAGTGGAAAAGAATGGTGCAATGTTTTTGCTAGGTGGCGCTTGCATTAATAGTGCGAAAATGGAGGAGAGAATGCAACCCACAGCTGCTGAAACAGGTGGGGGTATTGGTGTTTACTGGAACCGTAGAGTCTCTAGCAATTCTTCAGAACACTCAGTGTTGCGGCAAGTGGCCTTGGAGACCGATTCCTCTACGAGACAGTCAGCTATCAACAGGATTTGTGAACGATACGACATGAGAAATATATCGCCTATTAGGATAGATGACCTAACATCTGAGCTTTTTGATGCGGGATTTGAGCCCGAGGGTGATTTGATGATGCTAATGGTATTTGGAGCGCAGTTCCAAAATGCAATAGCGCGCAAGATGGCATCTCATCATGGCTTTCCGTTAGACAAAAAATCTAATAATGAATATATTAAAACTTCTATAAATCTGCTCGAAACTCTACAAGAAGCGCGGAAAATGTCTCAGTCTTTTGGAGTTAATGTTGATTATTGGGATCGGATGATTTCGGTTGTGAAGGAAGTTGATTTAAGGGCGGGAAGGCCTTGCACCAGAGGGTTAAGCGTGGCGGAATATTCTTTGCATGCGGATTTAGTAAATTCAAGAAGTGAAGAATAACTTTTATGTTTCGAATGGATGAATATTGTTGATCGATTGTAGTTGCGCCCGCTGACTTGAACTGATCAGCCTCACCTGAGTGGTACAATTTGAATGTTAGTGTATTCTCGGCCTGCGTTCCGTCGGGACCATGGTTTACCGGACCGGCGGGCAGTCGCCCAAGGCACTGTGTGGTCGCTTGGTGTTTTAATGTTTCCTCCATTGTTCAATCAGGATTTACACCTCTCGCAAACTGTAGAAGATCTCACCGTTCAACAGTTCGTCCCGGAACCGGGCATTGAAGCTTTCACAGTATCCATACTCCTAAGGTGAACCTGGTTCGATGTAGGCGGTCTTCGCGCCGACCGCTGCAATCCAACCTCGGACGGCCTGGGCAATGAACTCAGGGCCATTGTCTGACCTGATAAAGGCCGGAACGCCGCGCAAGATCAACAGATCAGTTAAGGCATCGATGACTTCTGTCGAGTTCAGCTTGCGCTTCACTCGGATCGCTAGGTATTGCCGAGTGTGTTAATCCAAGATGTTAAGCGTTCGGAACGCCTTTCCGTCATCCGTCCGATGATGAACGTAGTCATACGATCCCGCTGCCCAGCTGCACATGCGTACATGTTCGAGAGGAGGACATGGTTGCTATAATCTGGCCGAAGTCGAACTCAAGAACCATCGTTCAGCCAGAGCCGCCCCCTCTTTAGCTGTTTCATTGGAACTTCGAGCCCCTCGCGCCGCCATAGACGTTCGACAAGTTTGTCGTTTACTTGCCAGCCTGCATCTCTCAGCAAAGCGGCGATCCGGCGATGACCGTATCGACCAAACTGACGAGCGAGTTCAATCATGTCGGCCACCAAGCGCCCTTCGTCAGCCCGCTTAACTGGCACCCGCCTCTGCGTGGTTCGGTGTTGCCCCAGAACGCGGCATGCGCGACGTTCTGAAACGTGGAACAGGCTTTGCACATGATCAATGCAGCTGCGGCGGCGCGATGGGCTCAGGGGCTCCGCCTGTTCAGGCTTGAATTAATCCGCTGGATCAATTCTAAGACGGCCATCACTCCCCGTGCGGCCTCCGACAGAATGAGCTTCTCCAATATCAGATCAGAAACTGCCCGACGCAGCCGGTCATTCTCCTTCTGAAGTCGCTTTAGTTCCTTCAATTGGTCGGGTCCCACGCCGCCATATTACGTGCGCCAGCGATAGAAGGTTTGTTCGGTAATCTGCACTTGTCGGATGGCATCTACACGCGGCATCCCTTGGCCGCAAAGCCCCTCAACCTGCCGTAACTTCGTGACAATTTCTTCAGGCTTGCGTCTCTTGATCCCCTTATCTGATCCTCAGTTTCCTAACTATACGGGCGGAACACTTCATTGGGGGAGGCTCATTTGGAACCATTTTAGAAAGGCTGGGCAGGCTTCTGCGTAAAATTGCAATTCTCTGGCTAATGCAACCCCAACTCAACGCACAAAGGTCATCGGGGACGTTCACATCATCAAAGCCGCAACGAGGCCGGCGCCACCATGATTGGATATCTGCCTTAAGATCCAGTGAGATGCTGCGCGAGCATGTCAAAGACCAATCTAATGCGCCGGCTGTTGAGTAATTCTTTATGAGTAGTGAGCCATACCGGTAGTACAATTGGGGGTAGTTCCGGCAGAATACGTTCGATACCCGGAGTAGATTCAGCCACATGGGTTACCATCGGAGTAATACCGAACCCCTGCCTGCAAAGCTCCCATGCCAAAAGACCACTGTTTGAGCTGGTGCGAAAATTGTCAGCTTCTATCGGGAAAGCCATAGGCTTTAGATACTCCAACATTCGCGGTATCTCACTTGACGTGATAAAATCATGCTTGGCCAGATGAGCTACGGCTTCCGGGCGCCCGTGCAGATCAAGGTAGTCTTTGGAGGCATAGAAATAGCCCTCGTCTTCTCGCAATAATCGGGCAACCAGTTCCGGCTGTTTGGGACGCACGTGGCGAATGGCAATATCTGCTTCCCTTCGTATGAGGTCTTGCACATTATCGGAGGCGACTACCTCAACAGCTAGGTTAGGTGCTCTGCCACGCAGGTCTCGCAGGAACTTCGGCAAAATATGCATCAAATATACGTCGGTGGCAGTGATTGTCACGTGGCCTTTGACTTCTTGGTTCAGTCCGGAGGCAACAAGGGATACGCGGTTTGCAGCCTCCCGCATGGCCCGCACATGTTCAAGTAATTCGCCACCTGCCGCGGTAAGCGTCATGGACCGACCAAACCGCTCGAATAACACAATTCCGAGATCCTCCTCTAATGCGGCCACTTGGCGGCTCAAGGTCGGCTGTGTGAAGTTTAGCTTGCGAGCAGCGGCCGACAGCGAGCCCTCCTCAGCGGTCGTTAAAAAAGCGCGGATGTGGTTCCAGTCAAAGGTGTCACGTGTATCTAGCATGCAGATTTGTATAGCGCCGATGCGAATTTTCGCAATGTAAAATGAAATCAATCACAACTACTTTGACTTTGAAGTGAAGAAATACGCTAAATCAATCTCACGATGTAAGAACCCAAAATACGTGCAACCCTGCATAACAATTACGCCGTATAAAAGTGCTATAGAGTGGAGGTGGTTCCTTAAGTTATATGCGATAAAACTAGGGGTTTAAAAGACTAAGTCGAATGCGCCGTATATAAATCACCAGATAGAAAGCCCGTATAGCTGATATCTAAGCAATAAGCGTTTGAAAACATAAATTTATAGCACCCCTTCCACACAAAATATCTCACCGAAGGTAAGATAAATGAAATCAATCTTAACTATCTCACCGCGGCATATGAGTGACGAAATATTGCGATATAAAAAACCTCACTCGCCGTCATTACCACCAACTCAAAAAATGAAAGCAAGATAGCCGAAAATTGTTTTTTGATCATTTATATTGGTGAGCATTTTTGAGGACTTCAAATCTAATAAAAACACTGACGTTAAGGAAAAGAGGACGCAATGACAAAATTTGAATCGAAGAATAAGATGTTTGACGACATGTACGATACAATTGAAGATGGATATTGTGATGCATCCGACTTTCGTAGTGACCAAGTCGGCTTATGTGTGAGTTCGGATGAAAACTTCTCACAAATATCCCTCATTTTGGATGATCTTGGGTTTCGTGTGAATAGATCAAAATGCCTAGACGACCTTTTTGCCAGCGTCTCTGAGGATCCAGAGAAGACCGGCATGATTATTATTTTTGCTGATCAGAATAACGGAGGGATATTAGAGAGCCACTTTCGGCTATTGAAAATGATGGACTATTGCTTGCCAGTTTTAATCTTAACCTGTGATCCAGGTATTGGACCAAGTGCTCATGTAAAAAAAATATATAGTGATTGCGTACATGATTTTAAGGATGCGACATCTATATTATCAAAGCAAATATACAGCGCTGTTCATGCAAGCTTGGCCTGGGCGGCGAGAGTTGACAGCATGAATGCGAGCAGTATAAAGTTCCTCGAGAAAAAATATATGAAGCACTGGAAAAACTGAACAAGCCAAGTTTTATTGAGCTACTCGCCATTGATGGGACAGTCACAGGCGGAAATGAGGTTCAGGACTTCGGTAGCGGGGCTGTCTCAATAAATCTGATTTGTGCAGAATAATTGATCCGCCAAGGCTGTGCATCTTTTCCTTGCTTGCGCCCGCCCTGCATTCCATCACGGTTTTTGATTGAGATCCTTGGAGCATATGCTTGGCTTCTTGGTTGGCACGACGGCCGCTAAAAAGTTGCTGGATCGATGAAATTCCGACGTGTCCAGCTCATAGCCGCGTTTTTTGGTGTCAGCGAGTGTGCAGGCCACGGCACCATCGGAACCCCGTCTATGCGGGACCTCTAAGGCCTGCGATTGGGCAGCCAACGGGTTTATTGTAGCGCGATCAGGCCAAGCTTGGTGCCGCGTCAGGATGGCAAGTAGTACAATTGGCCCAAACTCGATGAAAAATGCTTTTACGTATCGCGGTTTGATGTCGCTGCTTCAAGTGCATTTACTACAACAAGGGAAACAGGCTATCGGACGGAAACGGTCGGACGAGTTCTGGCAGGATACGGTGCGTATCGATCAGATCTCGGTATTCGCAAGGAATACATCCAATACAGCAAGCAACTTTATCCCGTCGTCCTCCATGGCTCGAAGGGAGCGGATGCTATAAGACGCCTGCTGCGCAAGAACCGCCCCCGGGTGCGTGTTAGGAGCCCGCCCGTTGAACCGACCCTGTTGCACTTGGGTTGCGCTATCATGCTGCTTGAGCGTAACCGAACGAAATAGAAAGTGAAAAACTCGTTGCTCACATCACACATCAATTCACTTTCATCCGCGGTTAATCAAATGCCGAACTACGATGTTTAGGAACTGCAGTCTTAGTAAGGCAAAAAGGTTCACGTGTTCGCTACAAGCTGACAGCATTGCAAACTGTCCTGGATAAGAAACGGAGCTGGGAAATGTTCAGTCATGTGACAGTGGGGACAAACGACATTGCCAAATCGAAAAAATTCTATGATGCAGTTTTGGCGCCGCTTGGATTCCACCAACGGCATGTTAAACCTGACGGTGGGCCAAAAGCATTGTGCTGGGTCGCAACTGCTGAAACTTTGCCGCGCTTCTATGTATATGAACCATTCGATGGCCAACCAGCAAGAACAGGAAATGGCTCGATGGTCGCATTCGAAGCAATGTCCCAAGACGTTGTGGACGCAGCTTTCGCCGGTGGAATGAAATTTGGTGGCCAAGATGTAGGCAGCCCCGGACTAAGACTGCAATACGGTGACGGCTACTATGGGGCATATCTACTAGATCCTGATGGCAACAAATTGCATATTGTGTATCGGGGAGATGTGAGATGACTCGTGGACTCAACATAAATGCCGTTGGCTAAATTTGCATAGCCTAAGCTCTGGACCCATTGAATTGGTTGCGGTCTCCTCGCAATCTTGGTTCAAACCGCCAAACATTAGGGAGCGTGATTCGCAACCTTTTCTGGCTGTCGCCCGTTGACTATGAGAACAGACAGCGCAAACTGAAGAAGGCAGGTGTGTAGTAAACTAGGGGCACCTCACCCCTCGCCATTGTCTCTCGGACCAATGGCGTTCCAATGGTTCGATCGCTGAGAAGACGAGGCTTGTGAACGACATGAGCCTGATCTCAACCTGATGCCTGCAAGGCCAAGTCCAGTGTCTCAGTCACATCCTTTGCCCTCATGGTCGTGCAAAGCTTCCAGGAGATGATGTTGCGGCTGTAATCGTCCAAGATCGCGCTGAGATAGAACCAGCCTCAGCCAAGAACCTTGAGGTAGGCAAGGTCGATATGCCAAAGCTGGTTGATGGCCGTCGTCTTGTCTTTGAATTATTGTGCGGCTTTGAGCACTATGAAGGCGGGGCTGGTGATCAAGTCGTGCGCCTTCAAGATCCGATAGGCCGAAGCCTCTGAGACAAAGTAGCTTTCTCTGTGTGTGAAGGTCACCGTCAGCTCTCTTGGCGACAGTTCGGTCTCCTTCTGCGCCAACTTCACAAACTTGCGCCGCACCTCATCAGGGATACGGTTCCAGACGTGCTTGGGCTTGAAGGATTTGGTCTTGCAGCCCCGCCTCGCCACGCTGCAAGACAAGATCATACTAACGATAGAATGTACGCAGGATACCCGGTTTGGCCAATGTTTGACGCGCTGATAGCGGCGAGCTCTCAACCAGCCTGATGATCTCCAACTTCTCAGATGCGGCATACCGCATTCTTGAGCGCCCCTATCCATTGGCCGGCAGGGCATTGCGGAGCAATGTCCCGAGGGGCGTCGATCATGCTTTTTGAGAAGGCGCAATTCCAACGCTTGCTCCGCCTCGACTTCTTTCAGATCACGCGCCTCACGCCGCAAATCTTTGACTTCATCGGTTGTGGCCGCACGGGCCGTATCACCAGCCAGTCGGCGCTTCCCGGCCTCCATGAAGTCCTTCTAACACTTGTAATATATGCCTTGAGAGATGCCCTCACAGCGGCACAGTTCGGCGATGCTGTCCTCACCACGCAGGCCATCCTGCACGATGCGGATCTTCTCTTCTGCGGAATACTATTTGCGTGTTGCACGTTTGATACCTTTGACGATCTTCTCGTCAGGGCTCTTACTTGTATTTCTCATCTTCCGATTTGGCATAGAGATGTCCTCAAAATAGTGTTAATCATTGCGAGAAAGTCTACAAGGTTGTGGAGAAAAACGAGACACTTCTAACAGTGAAAACCCCGATTATTCAGCTTTCTCGGAATCCTATCTCTCAGACAATCGGTTAAAGGATGCAGAAAATGTCATTGCCGCTGCCCAAAGGTCAATTTGATATTGGCGAGATGCCAAGATTTGGTCTTACTCAATTTGCAAATCGGTTTCCCTCTCAAGATGATGATCCTAACCTTCACATATCTGGAGATGTTGAGCACGAGGTGGCACTGAGCGAAGAGCTTGCCAACTTGCACCGAGCAGAGATTGTTGCAGATTTCCATTGCGTAACAACGTGGAGCAGTCTTGGCTTGCGATGGCAGGGAATCCTGTTCAAACACGTCTTTGAAGAACTCATTCGCCCTTTGGCGAAACCGGATGAAAACGCAACCTTTGTCATTCTCAAAGCGCGAGACGGAGCCAAGGCCAGTCTGCCGCTAAGCGATCTCTTGCAAGATAACGTCATCTTGGCTGACCGATTGAATGATCAGCCTCTTGCCGAGCAACATGGCGCTCCACTTCGCTTGGTTGCGCCAGATCACTACGGTTATAAAAATATTAAGTACATCAATCGAATTGCTTTCCATATACAAAACCCAGGGTATCGGCCTTCGGGGTTTCGGTTCATGGAGCATCCGCGTGCGCGCGTTGCCTATGAGGAAAGAGGCAACGTTCTCCCTGGGTGGTTGTTGCGCTATGCCTACAAGCCACTGATAACACCAACTATCAAATTATTTGCGAACGCAACAAAACACAGAGATCAAGACAACGGCTGACCCGCCCAGGCAATATCCTTGGCTACTCGATTGTAGCAGCCGTTTGTAGCAGCCGTTGACACAGACCTCAATGGTCACGTTATGCGCATGACGGAGCCGATGCCATTCGCGTGTTTGAGGGTGTTGTGTCTGGCAAATAGTTCGACCGCCCCGGTCTATCTGCCCTGATTGATCATGCCCGCGCTGGCGACAACTGGTCATCACCTGCCTGGATCGGCTTAGGCGTCCACTCAAAGAACTCTTGGAAATAGTTGAAGATCTTAAGAACGAAAACATCGGGTTGTACATTCCTGAAGATCGCATCGACACCAAGGCAACCGCCGGTGAGCTGATCCTTCACATCCTTGGAGACCATATTCATTTCGAACACCGCCAAATTTCAGAGTGTACAAAAGGCAGTATACAAGCCGCCAGAGCGCAGGCCCGAAAAGCAGATCTACAGAGTTGGTCCTAGGTTTTCGACCAGTTTTCAGCCACTTAAGGTGGCTCAGCGCTTCAATTCAGGCTGCTAATCTCATTGGTTCTGTTTTGCTGGTGACCTGAGCCCCAAGTTTCCTCCACCTCGCGGAGAGTCCTTGGGTTTGGTTTGATGGCCTTACGCGGCGATTTTGTCCATCATTCTTTTCTTAGCGAATTCTCTGGGCGTCAGGTTTCCGAGCGCAGAGTGTGGTCTGTGGGTGTTATAGTCCTCCTGCCACTCTTCCAGCGTTGATCTGGCTTCGGCGAGTGAGCTGAAGAGCGTTTCATTCAGGCATTCGTCACGCAGCTTGCCGTTGAAGCTTTCGATGAATGCGTTCTGGGTTGGATTTCCTGGCGCAATGTAGTGCCAGTCGATGCCGGTCTCCTGCACCCATCGCAGGATGGCCATGCTGGTGAACTCGGTTCCGTTGTCAGACACGATTGTGCGCGGCGCACCCCGCTCTGTGATCAGCCGGTCCAGTTCCCGCGTGACCCGCAGTCCCGATAGCGATGTATCTGCGACCAACGCAAGGTTCTCTCGCGTGTGGTCATCCACCGCCGTCAGGATACGGAAGCGGCGACCATCGGTCAGCGCGTCAGATACGAAGTCCAGGCTCCAACGCTGGTTTGGCCCATCCGGCACAACCATCGGCCTTCGCCTGCCCAGGGCCCGCTTTCTAACGCCCCTGCGGCGCACTTGGAGCTTCTCTTCGCGATAGATCCGCCGGAACTTCTTGTGGATCACATGCCAACCCTGCCGTTCGACCATCACATGCAATCTCCGTTAGCCAAACCGGCGGCGATCCTTGGCCACAGCCTTCATGGCATCGCGCAGATCCGTGTCATCGGCCCGGCGGCTTTGATACCGCACCGTAGACCGATCCACATTCAGATCAGCGCACGCCCGACGCTGGCTCACCTGATGCGTCTCCATCAGATACGCCACCGCCCTCCGCTTGGCATCGGGCGTCACCACTTTTTGAGTTCACATCCCGAAGCATTGCATTGTCCAGCATCTGCTCGGCGAGCAGCTTCTTCAGCTTCGCATTCTCGCTTTCCAGCGCCCGGAGCTTCTTGGCATCCGACGGTTCCATCCCGCCATACTTGCTCTTGTACTTGTAGAAGGTGCCTTGGCTGATCCCATAGCGCCTGCACACGTCAGCTGTCATCTCGCCAGCTTCCTGTTCCTTGATCATCTGAATGATCTGTTCGTCGGTGAATCTCGTCTTCATTTGTCCGTCCTTTGGTGGGGCGGACTCTACACAACACTGGAGGAGATTCAGGGGATCAGGTCACGGGCAAAGGCCTCTTTGAGGTCAAGTGTGGGCGTTCAGCGTTGTAGTGGGCCAGCCACCTTCCGATACCAGCCTTGGCCTCTGATCCCCTTGGGCCGGGTCACCTGCAAACCGCGCAGCAGGTATGGGCATTTCTTGTGCCCCTTCGGTGCCTTGCTGGTGTGGGGTTTCTGGTAGATCGGCATGAGGCCCATCAGCCAATCAGGCGGCGAATACGCTTCTGATTCACCAGATGGCCTTCGTTGCGAAGATGCCAGGTCATCTGACGCACTCCGAAGAACGGTATTTCCAGGAACTGCTCGTCGATCTGACGCATCAGCAGCAGGTTCATCGCCGTCTCGCCCTTGGGCGTTTAGTAGAATGATGACCGCGAGATCGACATCAGTCTGCACTGTTCGCCAATCGACAGATCTGCATTGGCTGTTTCAACCATCTTCCGCCTCACTTGCGGGTCCAAGGCTTGAGCTTTCGTGAAAAAAGTCGTTGGCCACGGCCAGCTCCCCGATCTTGGCATGCAGCTCTTTCAATTACTCTTCGTCGATCTCTGGAGCTTTCGTGTCGCCACGCTCGAAAACGCCAGACGCGCCTTCAAGCAGCGCACGCTTCCAGCTGTGGATCATCGTCGGGTGAACGCCAAACTGGCTTGCAAGCGCAGCAACCGTCCGCTCACCCTTCAATGCCTCAAGCGCAACTTTGGTCTTGAACTCAGACGAATGGTTCGTTCGCGTGTTCATGTCGGATCGTCACTTTCATCATGCGATCCACCTTTACGACTAGTCTATATTTCCGCGACCACCTCTGATCGGATAGGCCCAATCCAGCAATCCATGTCTGCGTGCCATATGACTCGAGGGGCGCGGATGCTATCAGGCTGTCGGACGTCAGCGCTTGTGGGGCCAAATATAGCGATTTGCTTAGAGAGGGTTGTGCTCATCGTAGCCACCAAGGAGTGGACGATGAGCAAGACAACTAAAGGCCCTGGGGAATAGCTCACTACCAAAGACCAAATTTCGCGTTAAGAAACCTGACACCGATGGAATTTGAAGAGAAAATGGTCATGGACAAACTGGCCGGATAAGGCTTCGGAACCGGCCCCAAGGACTCTCCGAAAGTTGGAGAAAACTTGGGGCTCAGGTAGCGGCGAATCCACCATAGCCAATGCGCCGCATAGTCAAACAAACCAGATGAACTAAACTCCCTCATAGTTCAGGAAACCATTTTTCCAGAAAGCTCTGAAGACGGATATATTCTGTCTTTGATTTCGGTGTCATGATTTGTAGTTGTGCAGGTCACCCCTGTTTGACTTACAGTAAAATTCTGAATCAGAGCTTCTAATCGCCCAGCATCAGTAGCCAAAACTTCACTCGCTGCATTGGTCTCTTCTACCATGGTTGTATTTTTCTGTGTCACATAATCTAGCTGTGTTGCGGCTTCACTTACTTGATTCAGGCGCATTGACTGATCATTGGTAGCGATTGCGATTGAACTAACTAGTTTTGCAATATGGGAAGCTCGCTCTGATATACCTTCCAACGCGGCTCCTGCCTGACCAACCAAGTCAACACCGTTCTCCACGTGTAACGCGCTCTGAGCGATCAATGATTTGATGTCATTAGCAGCTTCTCCTGTACGTAAGGACAAGTTACGTACTTCAGATGCCACAACGGAGAAACCCTGTCCTGCAGCCCCTGCTCTAGCAGCTTCAATACCGGCATTCAGCGCCAACAAGTTTGTTTGGAATGCAATATCGTCAATTATTTCGATGATTTGCTGTATCTGAAAAGAGCTTGCCTCAATGTCTTTCATGGCGCGGATGGCGTCTGCCACGATGATCGCACTCTGGCGGGCATTTTTATTGGCAGATCGAGTAGCACCTTCGGCTGTATTCGCGACGGACGATACAGATTCTACTGAACAGGCTAATTCGCCGAGAATGGAAGCAGTTTGGTCCAGCGTTGACGCTTGGCTTTCGGTTCGCTTCGCAAGCTGATTAGACAATTGATTTATCTCACTAGAACCTTGGCGTAGGGAGCACATAATCTCACCGGCATCCCAAATGGTATTATTTAACGTCTCTGCAGTTCTGTTGAAATCTGACTTGAGTTGAACGTATCCATCTCCAAGATCAGCCTCGACCCGATAAGTCAGTTCCCCTAAGGCTAAAGCCGACAAGCCTTCTCCAATCGCATCAACGGCGGCGCGTTGAAGTTTTTGAGTCGCCAGGCGGTCCATTTCTGCACGTCTAGTAAACTCTTCCTTCTCAACTAGGCGATCTCGGAAAACAGCAAGCGCCCTCGCAATACGTTTTATTTCATCACTTGCTCGATCAAAACCTTTGACTGGACGCATATCACCCTTGGCTAGCCTTTCGGTTGTATCGCTAATAGTGTTTAAAGGGCGTACGATTAGCAGGTGAATGAGCAATAGGGCTGCGGCCAAACAGCCGGCCGAAATCCAAACAATCATCCATAAATCTTGTTTCAAAGCTATGGATGCCTCATCGATCTTGTGAGCCTGTGTGTTGAGGGACAGTTTACCTTTCTGACCGAGCGCTTCCGCCTGTTTTGCTATCTTGAATACAAGATCTACAGCCCGAGTCGCTTCTGCAGCCGCACGTATATCGGCTAGGAGCGCCTTTCTACGATTTACTCCTAAACCATCTGTGGATTGAGATAACGTCACTATAGAGGCAATTGCTTGGTTTAGCGAACCATCCCCAAAGTCTTGGAATTTGAGCAATGATTGTGCAGATGCTGCCATAAACTTCTCCTCACGCTCAACTTGGTCAACACTTCGCGCAGCCAAAACGTTCAGTGCCGCAATCTGCACAGTTCCCAAAGCTGCGTTAACCTCTATAACTTTGTTCATGAACGACACTTCGTTGTCTAACAGCAACTGTATTGTCAGGCGGTTGGCTTTCGCTGCATCCTTTGCGGCAACTTTTAGCCCTGCCGCGGTGCTCTCCACAGCAATAGATAGCAATTCATCCGCGTTTTGTCGCGCATCGAAAATTGTCTGAGAATCAATTTCTGATCCGGAATATATGGCATTTACAGAGTTCATCATGAACTGTGCTTGTGTCTTGATATCAGGCCCAATCATGGTTCCGAAGTCAGAGTTGTTCAAGTTGACCAGCGGAGTACTAAGTCGTGCTTTAGACGCTTCAGCTACCTGCCTTAAGAATGGTAAAGTGGATTTGTCGACTGCATTTGCCATTGCAAGTGTGACACCCGCAATGAAGTTGATCTCAGACCGTGTTTCCAGCAATGCACGCAAACTGAAAAAATCTTTTTGGACAAGGTTCGATAAAGTGTGGTCAACAGTGTTAATCGTGCTTTGGCCTTCTGAGTGAATGTTAGCGTACGCAGTAGAAGCTTGCTTCTGCAACAGTTCCCGAAGGTCTTCTGTAATGGCCTGCAATTCGTGAGTTAAATGACTCACCCTCTCTTGGCTTGCAAACGATAGTTGTCGCGCGTCGGCTGCTGCTTTTAGCGCCGTTGAGACGATATTTGCATCGGTTTCGAATGATTTGCGGACTTCTTTTGGAAGGGACTCTACAGCTTCAATTAGTTTCATATCGGAATCATGTACTTGCTTCAATGCCTCCGACAACTCTGATGAGTTACGTGCGTTCAATATAGAAGTCATTGCCTCCCTCGTGCTATTTGCTGCGAAGATCAAGTCGATACTACTGTTTAGTTTTGGTAGATTTTCACTTTTCATATGAATGAGGTAACTAGAAACCTCTTCAAATGATCGGTAAATAGCTAATCCCGAAACTCCTGACAGGATCGAAATAAGTAGAAAGATGGCTGTAGTCTTTCCATGGATGCTAGAAAGGATATTTATGCGGTGAAAGAAACTATTTTCTGTCATTTTGCACCTTTTTAGTTCGCTAGTGTTGACTGATACGAAAAGGGGTAGGCGGCGTCCTGTCAGTTCAACATTATTTTGCATACTGGCTATGATTTAGAGAATTCCCAATTTCGATACACATGAAATTGGGCAGCCTACTTTTCGAGCATATTTTGCGCTATATAATAATCGGTAAATTTACGTGGATTTGCTTGGTTAGGGAGCAGTAAAGTTTTTTTATTTGACTGCTCCACACAAGTCCCCTGAAATTAAATTGTATTTTGAGATGATATTCAAAAAATATGAAACCGTAATTTTGAGGATCAGGACTTCGGTACCGCAACCGGATTAATTGGCCTCACCTTAGTGAGGGAGATTCATTTCGCGATGCGACATTAACTAATTGTACTGCAAGAATTGGTCCGGAATGTGAGCTACTCTCGGAAAATTGGACACTGATGTAAGTTATGATTTGTTGTCTGCTTTCTTCGACGAAAAGGAGCTCAGAGATGTCGAAACGGCATAACCACAGCCCTGAGTTCAAAGAAAAAGTCGCGCTTGAGGCTTTGAAATGTGATCCTCCCCCACTGAAGTGGTCCGCCGCTATGTTTAGACAACGGAGGACTCACGATGGGAAATAAGCGACACAAGCCCGAGGAAATTATCACGAAGTTACGGCAGGTTGAGGTGCTTGTCGGGCAAGGAATGGCGCGGGTTGATGCGATCCGTGAGGTTCGCATAACCGAACAGACCTATTATCGCCGGCGCAAGCAATATGGTGGGATGGGAACCGACCAACTTAGGGAACTAAAACGCCTTCAGAAGGAGAACGAACGGCTGAGAAAGGCTGTGTCCGACCTCACTCTGGACAAGTTGATCTTGGCGG
>Ga0189289_10354_pt1 | contig 22575 bp, 16 predicted proteins | sample UW106minimetaG_FD_130313 | JGI IMG/M metagenome (GOLD analysis project Ga0189289, IMG submission 130313) | Marine microbial communities from the Costa Rica Dome - UW106 mini metaG | ecosystem: Environmental > Aquatic > Marine > Oceanic > Photic zone | place: Costa Rica: the Eastern Pacific...
CACCGTACCAAACCAGGCTCACGTTATCGTTGAGGTCGCCGGTGATCTTTGCACGCAGGCGCTGGTCAACAAATGAACTGCTGTTCTCGTTGGTTTCATCCAGGCTTTCTGAGGTCGCCTGCAGGCGGTAATAACCGTTCACCGTGAAGGGGGAATCGCCTTTCTTGAGCTCTTCCACTTCAGCCGTCAGTTGATTTATTTCAACCTTCAGGTCTTCTACGGTCGGTGACGCACGCCCGACCGGCTCCGCGGCCAACGCCGGTGTTGCTACTAAAGCTATCGCCAGCGGAGCGCTTATTGATTTGAAGATTTTGCTCACCTGAAACTCCTTAATTTTAATTTTCATATCGACAACGATTTATTGCCTCGGCCAGACACATCTGGGCCACAACTCTCTCTTCCGCGCTGGAAGCTGCCACGCCGGCGAGTCGATCGCCGGATCTCGCAGGCGATGCTTTGGCCATGACATCCCGTAATCCCTGAAACGACCAGGTTCTGGTGCCTAACTGGTAGACATACCTATGGGACATAAACTTCCTCTCGCTTTTTTCACTGAAAACAAGATTCACGCCCCGTCCGACACGGAACGTAATTTGCTGTGGATTTCAATGTAGCGAGCTACGCCAAGAGGGCGTTATCGAAATTTGGCAAACATTAAGGGGCACAAAAGTGCTATGAAAACAGCCTTAAAGCCTTATGTGCACGAAAACTGCGTCACGCCCATACTCAAAGTGCATGCCGACACCGAGGTCGCAGTGCACCGACAAGAACAACATGCACCACATAGGTGCACAGTCATCGCAAATGATGCCAATGATCAGGCAGGCAACCTTACAGACTGGGAACAGGAGTACGACCAAATAGGGGCGGGGCGTTTTTGCGGACGTATCGACGAGCTGAATTTTGGTGGGCTTCAGTTATTCAATGAACATACTGGCCGCTCCTTACTTCAGCGCTGTAAGGTTTGGCCAGACTCATTTTGGTTCGGGTTTCCAAGTAAGCGCAACGAAACGCGCATCAATGGCCAGAGCGTCGAATCCAGTGATGTTCTCTGTAGGCCTGGGAGCACAGAATTCGAGCTCGTCACTCCAGAAAGCTTCGACATGCTAAGCATTGTTGTTAGCAAAGCCAAGCTTCAGTCCCACAAGGCATCAGAGGATATTGATCTTAAGTTGCTAGATGCCAAGAACTACCCTCGGTTACGCCTTTCACTAAGAACTTTACAGAACTTCCGATACTTATTGCGGCGAATCCTTCAGCCAACAATAAACAAAATCGACTCAGACCTTCACCATGACTTGTTGATCATGGGGTTGCTGGAGTTGTTAGCGGAGGAGATCCCCAATAAGAAGGTGGCTCCAAGTTATCAGCACAGAAAAGCCGTGGTAGAGCGAATCAAGGATTACATGGCAACGGAGAGTATTGCCCCTGTCACCATGACAACTCTATGCGAAGTGGGGTGCGCTAGCCGGCGGACTTTGCAATATAGCTTTGAGACGATTCTTGGCATTAGCCCCATGACCTTCCTGAGGATAAGCAGATTAAACAGGGCGAAAAGAATGCTGTGCCAGCCTTCAACAAGCTCCGTTTCTGAAGCTGCCTCATTCAACGGCTTTTACCATCTAAGCCAGTTCTCCTCAGACTACAGACAACTTTTTGGTGAATTGCCGTCTGAGACATTTGCTAAATCTCACCCAGCAAACAATTCCCAGCTACACAGCAACGCTCTTGAACCTTGCGTGAGGACGGTCCCGGCGTTTCAACATTGTCTGCAGAGGCGTGGAACTTGAGACGAAAATGGTGCCCCCTATCCGCTTCAAAAAACTCAAAAATATGTAGCATGCTACAATTCTTTTGAGTCTCTTCTGTCCTTAACGAGACAGCCAAAACCCGACACATTGACCAAACTCAAAGGCATGAGATAATGCCATACGATCGAAGAAATCCCATGTCAGGCAGCGGTCAAAGTGTCCAATTTCAGTCAATCAATTCAGGACATCTCTGTGCCCAGAAATGGCGTTAATCGTTGAAAACCGCTCAGGACAAGGGTTCCATACAAGCAGGTCTTCTTACTGCATCTGCTTGAACTGGCTCGAATCAGCCCCTACTATACCGCTCAACACCGACCTAAATCTGTGCCCTCCGGAGGCAGAGGTCAGAGGTTCGAATCCTCTCGGGCGCGCCATATTTTTCAAGGGCTTACGTGAAAACGTAGGCCCTTTTTATTTGTCTGTGTCCAAATTGTGTCCATGGTGTGTCCACGGTTTCTAGGACATTTTTTCCGGCTATGGAATTTTGACCTTTGCACTGAAACCGAAAACTCCGTCAACCTCCGGCAAAACCACCACGACCCGCCCATCGACATTCAAAGCCTGACCCTCACCCAGAGAAATCAGCCAGGGCCAGCCCCACCGAGTATGGCCGAACACGGTGAGCCCTTGAAATCCGGTTTCGAGCGACAGCGCTACCCCAGGATCACCCCGTCGATTCGCCCGTTCCGGGTCGGTTGGGCCTTGATGGAGCAGAAGGATCTCAGGGGCTTGATCGGTTACCGATTCCAGTGCGGCCAGAAAATCGTCCTCGGTTCGCCGTTGATTGCGATTCGGATTGCCCACGATACCGCTGACGCCACCGACGTTCAGGTTGCCCAAAACCCTAACCACCCCGCCATCCAGAAGGGTGGTGTTATCTGGAAGCGCTTCGGGATGATCCATCTGGTCGTGGTTCCCCAGGACGCCGACAACTTCGGGCGTGACCTCAGAAAACGCCTGGAACACCTCATCTACCGTTCCAGTACCGCCCCTTTTGTGGCAGTCGGGATAGTCGTACAGGTCGCCGCAAAGAAACACCGCGTCGGGAGCCGGAATGACACCTTCCCGAGACAATGCCGAAAGTGCCTCAGCCACAGGCACGCCGAGCAGCCGATTCTGACTGCCGGCTTCTCGCCCCTGGAGATCAGAGGTCAGCACAAGACTCTTCACATGACTCGGAAGGCCGGTGGCATAGGCTCGATAAAACGGCAGGCGATTATGCAGAGGCACACCGGCAGAGCCGCTGGTGCGGTGCGGCAAGGTGAAAAAGGGGTTCAGGTCGATCCGGGTGATCCTTAGCATGGAAGGCCTCTCGAGCTGGCTCCGTATTTCCTACCGCTCAAGCAAAAAAGGTGACCAAACTGACCGCCCAAAATCTTGGTCGACGGGGGCTGGTCACCCCGCCCGCTTTGCATCAAAGTAGCGTCGAGTTTCCATGAGGTGCTTCATGGAGCCTTGCGCCATAAAGTCCAGGGCTGACGCTCCAAGGTAGGGAGGCTCACTGGTTTCCAGGCGAATCCGACGATTGGCGCGTTCGGCCGTTGGATACATAACCCTCAGGGATTCGTAGATGCCCAGGATGTAGCTGATGCGCTCCAGGGTATCCCGCGAGAGCTTTACGTGTGGCAGCTTCTGATACTTGGCCAGCGTGCTCCGGGATACACCGCCGAGCATCTGCATCATCTCTTCCTCGGTGCAGTCCCACTCGCGACAGATACCAAAGAATCCCTTGAGAGCCACATGCCCTTTGGCCTTTTCATTATCGATAGCCATTATTCTCGTCCTTTCTTGGGCTGCTCTCGATCCTCCATAAAGTCGTCACTAACGCCTTCAGAGTCGAACCACTCGTCCCAAACCGGATCAGTTGGTCGCTCGTAGGCTTTGACTGTCCCCTTTAGGCGTTCCAGAGGTGTAAGCTCCTGAGGGAGCGGCTCGGCCAGCTCGTCAGCATGGGCCGTGTGGGCATCTAGGCCGTCCAGGAGTTCTTTTTCGGTTGGGCGTTTGGTTTTCATGGCACACTCTCCGCAATCACAAGCAGGCCAACTCCGGGGCAGTGGGCTGCAGATAGTATGACTTTACCACCCGAACGAAGCGAGCTACATAGCCGCACTCGCCCAATGGGGGCAGCCATTCGTCGGGGCCTTTGGCTCCCTTGCTCAGGCTCGCCTTGACCGGCAAAAGATTAACCGGATCATTGGCGATGGCCCGGCGCTTCTGGCCAAGCCATTCTCTGGCTCCGCGATCCCAAACCCAGGCCAGCGGCACAACATGTTTTGTGCCCTCAAGGAACAAGCTTTTGGTACACGGTATGGTCGCAAAGCGAACATTCAGGCGGATAGACCAGCACTCACCTTTGGAGAAATTCAGCCTCTTTTTTGGCATGTCCGCAGTAATGGGGTAGAACCCATGATCTAACCTGAAAGTATCAGTTTTGCCGTTGCCAACTACAGTGCTGTTTTCGTCGTTATTCCGGCGCCCGGTATACGAGCGGGCTGAACAGACACGGCAACAGCTTTTGTGTAAGGTAACCGACGATTGGACACAGAACGAGCCGTGATTAAGCCCCCAGTAATATAAGTGGTCGATCAAATTGCTAGCCAACCTTGTGTATATCGCGTTCGCACTTGTCCTCCTTTTCGTTGGGGCAGAGGGCCTTGTCAGGGGCAGTTCATCACTGGCACTGCGGGCGGGTCTCAATCGCCTGATGGTGGGCTTGACCATCGTTGCATTTGGAACCAGCTCACCGGAACTGGTGGTAAGCGTGGAAGCTGCGCTTTCCAACCAGGGAGATATCTCGGTGGGCAATGTGGTGGGCTCAAATATTTTCAATATTGCTGTGATTCTTGGAATAACAGCATTGGTGTGCCCTATTCCGGTTCACCGCCAGGTTATCAAGATAGACGCTCCTGTCGCCCTGGGAGTCGCCCTCCTGTTGGTTTTGCTACTACTGAACCAAACTCTCAGCCGCCTTGAGGGCGTGCTTCTGTTTTCAGGAATTGTCGCCTACACATGGATGAGCGTCATTTTGGCCCGCAGAGAACCTCCCCCCGCCAGTGCGGATGAGGAAAACATTCTGGCAGTCAATACATCACGTCATTGGTGTGTCGATATTGCTCTGATCCTGGTTGGGCTGGCGATTCTTGTGGCTGGCTCCCGCCTACTGGTTGAGAATTCTGTGGCATTGGCGGTCAGTTTCGGAATCAGTGAAGCGGTGATCGGTCTGACGATTGTCGCGGCGGGGACCAGCATGCCGGAATTGGCAACCTCGCTGGTTGCAGCTTTCCGAAAGCAGCCTGACATCGCAATAGGCAATATCGTTGGCTCCAATATATTCAACGTCCTTGGAATACTGGGGGTGGCGTCGATTGTTTCGCCTATAGAAGCACCCGGGATTTCGACTCTGGATTACGGAGTGATGATTCTCTTTACGGTTTTGCTGATCCCGCTTCTGTATACAGGGCGCATGCTGCACCGGGTAGAGGGTGCTGTGCTGCTGGCGCTGTATTTCGGTTATCTTTTTCTCCTCTGGCCCGACTGATGGCCGAACAGGTGACTACGGATCGACGGCATGCCTAAAACAAGTTGAATCGCGTCACGGTGGACTTTCATTGGAGCTGAGCGTGTAAATCAGTTTTATCCACAGCAGGATAAGCCAGCCCCGGTGACCATCTACCTCTTAGAGTACGATCTTGCTGAAAAATCGTTCAATCCACTTTAACCGGGTCGTCGGCAAGGGAAAGTCGGCCCCGACTGAGCAATGGGAATATTGAGTTATTAAAAGGTGCGAGCCCTCGGCCTACATTTAAGGAGATAGAGAAGACCGGCGGTCGCAAAGCGGACATTCAATCATATTGGAGCAGATTCACTTTTTGGCTTTCTTTCTAGTAGTCAGCGTGCTGCTGCTGTTATGACACTGATCCAGCCAGCAAAGCTGAACGGGCATGATCCCTATGCCTACCTGAAGGGTGTGCTGACTCGACTGCCGACGCAGAAGAACACTGCCATCGTCGAGCTATTGCCCCACAACTGGAAGCCGACTATTTCCGACAAGGTATGGTGGCTTGACGCTGACGCTACTCCATCCTCCAACCCTGCCAGGCAACTTCTTCAACCGGCCACATAAACTCGTTGACTTCGGTTAGTCCGCGTTTCAAGATTCATTCGACATTTTGAGATAGCAGCATGACCAACGACAATCACCCTCTCCCTCGCGGACGGTTCCAAGTGCCTCTTGTAGTGCTTTCACTACTGGCATTGCTGCTTGTCTTTATCTCCTCAATTACCCACCAGCAAGCCTCAGCTACTAAGGCCAACCATGGTTTTATCGGAACCGTGGATCATCTGGTTGTTGCGAGTCATAACGAGTCCATCAGGGTACTAGGTGGCAATTCTGAGAACGATGCCGCAGTGGGTGGTGATCCGGACCTTTCCGACTGGTGGCCTGCCAGTCCGATGGTGCTAGGCGTCGGTCTTTGCCGCAGTAACTGCATCATCACCGCAGGAGCGGGACATCCCCCTGCATCTCCTCGTTTTTTAATCCCGCTTCTTCGCGCACCCCCTCTGGCGTAGTCCTCCGCTTTATCATGGCTGTGCATCTGGGCAGTCATACCGGTTAGTGAAGTTTTCTTCGAGGATTACCCATGAAATCGTTGCATACACGGGCCGTCGTTTACGGCCTGGTGATTGTGCTCGGGTTGTTGAGTGCGTTGCCGAACCTTCTTTCCCCTACAATGTCCGGGAAGCTCCCGGATTGGTACCAGCAGAATACGGTCTCCCTGGGGCTTGACCTTCAAGGTGGCTCACACCTGCTTCTGGAAGCGGATATCCAGGAACTGTTTGCCAGCGAGCACGAAGCGATGGCCGGCGAGTTGACCAACTCCCTGCGTGAAGCGGACATTCGATACGGGCGCATCCAGATGACTGATAGAGGCATCGAGCTACCGGTGCGCCAGCCCGAACGGGTGTCTGAAGCAGCCAGCCTTGCTCGAAAACTGGCAACGGATACTCCGGATGGCACGCGTCGGTTCGACGTTGATATCAACGGCGGACGGCTGGTGCTGACGCTGACCGAGTCCTGGCGTGCAGGTATTTCCCGAGATGCGGTGGAGCGAAGCCTGGAGGTAGTCAGACGGCGACTGGATGAAACCGGACTGGTGGAGCCCAGCATCACTCGCCAGGGTAGTGACGGCATTCTGGTACAAATGCCGGGCGTCGCCGACCCGAGCGAGATTCGTGAATTGCTCGGTACCACCGCGAAAATGACGTTTCACTGGGCAGCCCGGGCAACGGCGGAGGAAGATATCGCAACCATTATTCTGCCGGGTGCCTACGAAGACAGAGACTACAAACTGGAAGAACGGGTTGCCATAGCAGGCGAGCACATCCGTGACGCACGCATGGCTTTCAATCCGGATACCAACGAGCCGGTGGTCAATTTCAAACTGGATGACAAGGGTGCCCGGCTGTTTGGGGATATGACCCGGAACAACATTGGCCGGCCCCTAGCCATTGTACTGGATGGTGAAGTGATTACAGCGCCGGTAATCCGCAGCGCCATTGGCGCTAGTGGAGAGATCAGCGGTGGATTTACCACAACAGAAGCCAGTAACCTGGCTCTGCTACTGCGAGCTGGTGCCTTGCCCGTGCCCCTGTATGTGGTCGAGGAACGTACCGTGGGCCCTGACTTGGGCAGTGACGCCATCGCCATGGGGCTGACCACCGGTTTGCTGGGCGCAGCCATGGTGATTGCCTTCATGATCGGGCTTTATGGACGTTGGGGACTAATTGCCTGTGTCGGGTTGACGGTGAATATTGGGCTGGTGTTCGGGATATTGAGCTTGCTGGGGGCTACCCTGACTCTGCCAGGTATTGCTGGAATTATCCTCACCATTGGCATGGCGGTGGATGCCAATATTCTGATTAACGAGCGTATCCGTGAAGAATCCCGCCAGGGCAAGCCTGCCTGGATGGCCCTCCGAGAGGGGTTCGGCAAGGCCTACAGAACGATTCTGGATTCCAACTTCACGACACTGATCGCGGTCAGCCTGTTGTTCCTGTTTGGCAGCGGGCCGGTCCGGGGCTTTGCCGTCACAATCGGCATAGGCCTGGTAACGTCGTTGTTTACGGCAATAGCGGTCACCCGCCTGATCATGGAGTGGCGCATCCGGGGCCGTGCACGGGAACCGTTAGTGATTTCTGGCATAGCCCTGCTTGACCGCCTGAGTGAGCGGGGCGTGAACTTCATGCGCGGTCGCGTGATCGGTCTCATGGTATCGGCGGTGTTCTCCATTGCGGCAATCGCTCTGTTTGTGCAGCCGGGACTGAAATACGGCGTCGATTTTACCGGCGGTACGGTAGTGGAGGTACAGGCCCAGGGAGTCACTGTTGATAAGTTGAGAACCACGCTTCAGGCGAAAGACCTAGAGGACGCCGCCATTCAGGAAGCAGGCGCGGATGGGCGCTTCCTTATTCGCCTGCCAGCAGAGCAAGGAGTACCGGGGGCGACCGCGGAGCAAGTGGCATTGCTCAAAACCGCTGTTACCTCTGTCGAGCCAACGGCGGAATTCCCGAAAGTGGATATGGTAGGGCCTAAAGTCAGCGGTGGCTTTAGTGATGCCACCATTCTGGCTATTCTGTTGGCCGGTGTTGGTATGTTGGCGTACCTATGGTTCCGATTCGAGTCCCATTTCGCCTGGGCCGCCACACTGACCATTGCGCTGGATCTCACCAAAACCATCGGTTTCTTCGCCCTCGCCGGCGTGGAGTTCAACCTGACGGCAGTTGCGGCACTGCTCGCGCTTATGGGATATTCGGTCAACGATAAGGTGGTAGTGTTTGACCGCATCCGGGAAAACATCCGCAAGACGCCGGACCGCCCCATGCTGGAACTGCTGAACGATAGTATTTCATCGACGCTTACCCGCACTGTGTTTACCTCGGTAACGACCTTTCTGGCGCTGCTACCCATGGGCATTGCGGGTGGAGCCGCCGTTGCGAGTTTTGCCTTGCCCATGCTGTTCGGAATTGTAATTGGCACCAGCTCCTCGGTCTTTATCGCGTCGCCAATCCTTTATTATCTGGGGCAGCGACGGTCGAGGAAAGGGCTTGCTCAGTTGCGGCCGACTGCCGAGGAAATTCGCAAGGAACTGGAACTCATACCCTAGGGAGGTTACTGATGCCAGGGCAGACGCGTTTACAAAGGGGGATGATGAATGTTCGCCATTGTTTAGGTGCCCCTGGTCGCAAAGCGAACGTTCAGATGGTGCGATAACGCCGGCGCACACTAAGCGTTCGGTGATCCCAAATTGATTCGATGACCACCATCGGGCCAATTAAACCCAGTCAGTAACTTGTAGGTACTCCTCGCACCTTTTGACTGAGAGCGGCTTAGCATATAGATAGCCTTGTCCCGCATCACAGCCAAGGATTCGGAGATGGTTTTCTTGCTCTTTGGTCTCAATTCCCTCGGCCAGTACATCGAGTCCTAGGCTATGTCCCATCTGAATAATCGCTTTGGCAATTGCTCCACTTTCCTGGTCGTTAGGTAAGCCCCGGGTGAATGACTGGTCACTGTGGCCATCACAGCTGGGCTGGGCGATTCTGTATCTCCTGCTCTACAGCAGAGCTTGTGGGAGGGCCAGAATCCCCCTGCAGCTGGATATGCTCAGTCACGAGGCTCGACACATAGAAATCTCAGAGATGAGAATGAGTTGCATCCCATCTCGCTTACACTTACCCGGAGAGAGCTTTAGATAGCTTGGCTTGCCGGGTGGGAAGATTGACCGTTTCAGCTGCGATCATCCGGCCTCCGGAAAAGAGCCAGAATTCACAGGCATTGTCACTCTCTGTGGGACGCCGCTGAATTCGGTCGTATCCAGTGGCGATTCCAATACACTGGACTTTCATGCCGTTGAGATCTGACCAAAAACGAGGAGGAGAGGCAGGCGGAGACGGTTTACCACAAATATGAGCCGCCGCAATTTGTGCTTGAAGCATGGCATTGTGAATAGTTTCTATTCGGATGGGTGTATTGGTGGAAACGTTGACGGCTTTAGCGCAATCTCCGATCGCAAATATGTCAGGGTCAGAGCTACGCATGCCGCTGTCTACTATAATACCACCGTCGCAATCCAGGTTTGCGTCTTGCGCAAGTTCAGCATTGGGGATGGCTCCTATACCGATAACAACGACGTCTGCGGGTTTCGTAGTGCCGTCGGACAAACGGATACCGGAAACTCGGTCTCCCTCAGTGAGAATCTGGTTGACGCTAGCATTGAAGTAGAACATTACGCCGGCGGAGGCCATGCGGTTTCTGACAAAATTACTTGTTAATGGTGACGCTACTCGACACATCGCTCGGCTGTTGGCCTCAAACACAGAGACTTGTTTTCCCTGTAGATTGGCAGCGGAGGCGACTTCAAGCCCGATAACACCCGCGCCGAGAATGGCCACCTTCTCGCATTCCGGGGCTAACAGGGCATTACGTAATGCGGCGGAGTGGTCAAGATTCCTGAGATAGAAAACATTTTTTGCGCTCTCACCAGGTAAATCAATAGGACGTGGCCTCGCTCCTGTTGCCAAAATCAGCGTGTCGTATTTAATTTTCCTGCCGCCTTGAATCACTACTTGCTTTGCCGATCGTTCAAGCGCTATTACTTTACCGCCTTGTTCAAATTCAACTTTGTTGTCCCGAAAGAAATTAGGAGAACGGATCGGAGTTGGCGAGGGCAACTCATCTGAGGTCAAATAGGCTTTGGACAACGGGGGACGCTGGTAAGGCAGCGTGTTTTCCTCGCCCAAAATGGTAATCGTTCCGTCGAATCCATTCTGGCGGAGAGCCTCTGCGGCGGTCAGGCTGGCTATTCCAGCGCCAATGATAACTATTTTTTGCATATTCGCTCGATTCCTCTTTTGTTTTTGTAGCACTATAAAAGTCCGCGCAGTCGAGCTTCAGTGACTGCCTGAACCCGGTTGGTTACTTTAAGTTCGCTGAAAATCTTCTTCATATGCCATTTGACGGTATCCTCCGTCACGAGAAGCCGTTCAGCGATCTCTCTGTTGGTCATTCCGTTGCTTACGCATTTCAACAGAGAAATCTGCTTTATCGTGATAGTTGAGTGGGCATTGCCGGGCACAGGTGGCACGCTGGAGTCTTCTATTCTGACATCGGGATCCTTCGTAGCTTTAGCTTCAGAGTCGTCTGGCAGATCGTTAAAAAGATCCTGAGCAAGGGGGCTAAGAGAAAGTAGCGCTTCTTTGATCCAGAGCCGTGTGAAGTGACAGTTCAAATGTTCCGAAAGTAGGTTTGCATCAAGAATCATGCGCTTCGCCGATTTTGATGAGCCGAGGGCAAACGCTGCCAGGGCCTGACAATAGTGGGCGGCGATCCTGGTTCTAGCGTCTGAAATTGCGCTGGCGCTTTGTAGTGCTTGTTTGGCATATTTTTCGGCGACACCAAACTGTTTCCCAAGCCGTAGTCTATACATTGAGGTTACCAGGGCCATACGTGCTTGAATGGCCTGGTTTTGATTTGGCAGGAACGTCAGCTCACATTCATCGGGGAGTATGGGTGGACCCAATTCCTCGTTGTTCAGGAGAGTAAACTCAGCTAACTGAACTTTAGTCAGGATATTTAGACGAGAGAGCTCTCGCTCGCAGGAGGCTAAGCGGGATTGTTCCAACAAGGCCATGGCTCTATCTCGGAACCCTTGGTGGTACAGAAAACGGCTGTAGGCCTGTGTACACCCCCACAGAATATCTGTAACGCCATAGTTCAAAGCGAAATCGAACGAAGCCTGTGCAGATTCCTGGGTAACCAGGTGATGGTTCTGTTCGTGCAGGATTTGTAACTCAAGGGTGCCAAACATTTTATTTAAAAAAGTTTTTGGCACCTGAATCTTTTCTGCTGTTTTATTCGCCTGGATCAACACACTCATTGCTCGGGCGATGTCACCCTTGAACAGTTCAGCCTGAATTTCTGCAGTTTTAAGCCAGATAAAAGCGTAATGTTGATTGGATGACTGGATGGCCACAGCCGCTCGATGGGACAATCGCTCCAACTCTTCAAAATGGCGTCCACTGGAGGCAATGAATGCCTGGCAAGTAAGTGCTGCGCCTTTGCCAACCATGTTACGGTCGCCAAAGGCGTCTATCCATTTTTGACAGAGAACCTGACTCTCCAGTAATTCATCCTGTGTAGCTTTGCCTATCGCATTAACCAATTCCCGCCATCCTTCCTCATCAAGATTGCTCGCCCCCCTGGAGCTCGGATGAAGCGAACTAGCCAGTATTTCGTCTGCTTGACGAGCTTGTTGGCTGAAATACAAAATCCACGCGTAACCTATGCTCAAGGCGGCAATTTTTTTTATCGTGCGAGCCGGTACTTTTCCAAACCAGGTGCGAAGTACTTCGATTTCACCCTGTCTGAGTGCCACGTCCAGGATAATGCTGTCACTTACGACGCGAGCCCATCGATGGTCACTGGCTTCCAGAGCTGCATTGATTGAATGGAGGTACTCTCCCCTACGCCAATGCCAGAACGCGACCCGTTTCAGTACATACGAGCGACGTTCTCGTTGGGTGGTGTTAAATAAACTACGCAAATACTCTCGCAGCACAGGGTGCATATCCATACGATCAGCAGAAGTCCCGGTGGGAGCTAAAAGAGCATAATGTTCGTTAAGAAACGTAATTTCCCGGTCGGCCTCTTCTGTCTTATAGACATAGCCATAGCATTCAGCGCTGATTACTTCGAGCATCGCTGCATTGCAAAGAAAGGTCCTCGTACTATTGGGTAACGCAGTTAAGAGGTTGTCCCTGAAATACGAGCGAGTTTCCGGCCAAGTCGCTGCGGGGAGATTTGGGTTTGGGGTTCGGCACATAAGCCTGACAAGTGCTGGCCATCCACCGGTCGCTTTTATGATGTTGCTGGCTTCGGGGCCACCCATACCAGATAATTCACTAACCTCCTCTTCTGTAAATACAAGTTCATCAGCACCATACGTTACAACACCCGCCATCATAGACAAACGTGGCAACGCCCCGACGCGACTCGGTGCAATGAAAAATTTCACATTGCTCGGTGTTTCACAGATTAAATCCTCAATCAAATCCGCGGTATGTTTAGCCTCGCCAACCCCATCAAGGCAAATTCTTATCGTCTTTTTTGCATTACACAGTGCGTTTCGAAGAACTTCGATGGTGTCGATGTCACTTTTTATCATGCGCCAGGATTCAACTCCTTCGAGTTGATATAAAACTAACGCTGCAAACAAACTGCCATTAACGTCACATGAGTCAGGGCACGACCGGGTATTGATATAAACGGCGCTCTCACGTTCCAGTTCGCGAGTGTTTGCTGCCAAGGCCACTTGTACAGATTTTCCATAGCCTGGCGGGGCCCGATACAGAACTACCTTTGATTCAGGCGTAGCAGAAGGCCTCAGGCAATAGCGGTCTAAACACCCTTGAGTAATGAAATACTGACGAGCCCACATCCTTTCAGACATCCTCCGACACCAGTCTTCCAAGCTATGGCGGGTCATGACAATCCGATCTCCTGCTTCGTCTCCCCGAAACGCGAGGGCGCTATGGGGTGAAAGCATATTGATAGATGTCTAGTGCGAAAACTACCCCTTAGAGTAGTTGTTTGATCTCCGGTTCTGGCCAAACCTGTTCATGCCTACAACTTGTCCGTTCACCTGAGGGACTCGGTGTTCGCACAATGTAGAAAAATGATCAAGCTGAAAAACAATAAGGTGATCCTAATGTCAATGTCAGAAAATGTCTTAACAACAGAGTCTCTTCAGAGAGACCCTGATGCCGAAGGTTATGTGGACAGAAAACGCCACCTGTGGGTCCTTTCTGTGCTGTGGCCAGCGACGCCTCTTATTGGCCTTTATTTGGTATCCCAGACTGGATGGAGCATTTGGTACGGATTGGTGTTGATCCTTTGGTATGGCGCAGTTCCCTTGATTGATGCCATGTTTGGAGAGGATTTTTCAAACCCCCCTGAGTCGGCTGTGCCTCGGCTTGAACAGGATCGTTACTATCGGGTACTGACCTACTTGACGGTTCCTATTCACTATGCCGCCTTGATTGTCAGTGCCTGGTGGGTATCCACGCAACCAATGAGTGTTTTCGAGTTTCTGGCATTGGCCCTTTCCCTGGGAATCGTGAATGGCCTGGCTCTGAACACAGGCCACGAACTTGGCCATAAAAAAGAAACGTTTGACCGTTGGATGGCGAAGCTTGTCCTCGCCGTGGTCGGATATGGTCATTTCTTCATTGAGCACAATAAGGGGCATCACCGTGATGTGGCTACGCCGATGGACCCGGCGACATCCCGCATGGGTGAGTCCATTTACTCATTCTCACTGCGTGAAATTCCCGGTGCTTTCAAGCGGGCATGGGATTTAGAGGAACAGCGCCTCAGTCGTTGTGGAAAAAGTGTCTGGAGCCTGGAGAACGAAGTTCTTCAGCCTATGATTTTGACCGCTGTGCTTTATGCGGGATTGCTGGCGTTTTTTGGCCCGTTAATGCTGATCTTTTTGCCCATTCAAATGGCCTTTGGCTGGTGGCAGCTGACCAGCGCCAACTACATTGAGCATTACGGATTGCTGCGCGAGAAGATGTCGGATGGACGTTATGAGCGTCAACAACCGCACCACTCATGGAACTCAAACCATATTATGTCGAACCTGATTCTGTTTCATTTGCAACGACATTCCGACCATCACGCCCATCCTACAAGGTCCTATCAATCGCTTCGCGACTTCAAAGACCTGCCTTCCTTACCATCGGGATATCCCGGGATGTTCCTGGCCGCAATGTTTCCCTCATGGTTTCGTTCGATAATGGACCACCGGGTGCTGGATTGGGCTAAAGGAGATCTCGATAAGATTCAGATTCAACCCGGCAAGCGTGAATTCTATGAGCGTAAATTTGGTGGGACTGATTCTGAATCAGTCGATACCGCCGCGGCTAAATGATCGGCTAATCGGAACTTATATACCTCGTTTACTTTATTTACGTTGCAGAAAAAGAGCCTCTGACGTGCACCTGAAAGAGGGTGCGCGTCGGGCGCTACCAAAACAAAGACAATAATATCGTTTGAAAGGTGCTCTAGATGGCTAAATATCAATGCCCTGATTGTGGTTATGTATACGACGAAGTGGTTGGTGATCCGCACGAAGGCTTTCCTGCAGGAACGACATGGGAAAAAATTCCTGAAGACTGGTCCTGTCCAGACTGTGCCGTCAGGGATAAGGTTGACTTCGTTGCGCTTCAAGAAGCGAACCCGGAACTTTCGGTGTCCGCAACCAATACAGCGGTCCGCCCTGCCAGCCAAGCTAAGACCGAGGGAGCATCGCAGAAAGCAACGGGCGCATCTACTCCTTCAGCTAAAAATAAAACAAAGCCCAAAGCGAAACCCAAGCCTAACTCTTCAAAATCGCCGAAAGACTCGACTCAAAAAGATACCTATCGGAAGTGGGTCTGCATCACTTGCGGCCATATCTACGATGAAGCTCTCGGAGATGAAGCCGAAGGCTTCCCTGCCGGCACTCGTTTTGAAGATATTCCAGACGATTGGTGCTGTCCGGACTGTGGTGCCACAAAAGAGGACTATGTCCTCTATGAAGACTAGTAATCCGATTGAAAATAACAACAGTCTCGTTCGGCAAGAGGTGATTTTATAATGCAGATTGCTAGTCTGGCGGAGGTTGGGGTGACCAATGTGTCAACCAGCGATACGATTGATTCAACGTTCGCGGCCCTACAGCGGGCACAACTTGCGCGTCGCGGAAGCTTTACCTTGGAGGCTCGAATAGCGCAGCTCGACCAGCTGCGGGATTCAATTAAACGCCACGAATCAAACATCATTGCGGCTTGCGCGGCGGACTTTCGAAAACCCGCTCCAGAAGTCAAATTAACTGAACTCCTGCCGGTGCTTCAGGAAATTCGACACACTAAAAAACACTTGCGTAAATGGATGCGTCCGAAGCGAGTGGCTGCATCCGTTGGTGTTCTGGGCACGAAATCTTATGTTCGGCCAGAACCAAAGGGAGTGTGCCTGATTATTGCACCGTGGAATTATCCGCTCAATCTTGCGCTCGGGCCTCTCGTCTCAGCGTTGGCTGCAGGGAACGGAGCCATCATTAAACCCTCGGAAATGACACCACATACCTCAAAGGTGATTGCCAACATTGTCGCCGAAACCTTCCCTCCCGATCTGGTTTCCGTGATTGAGGGTGATGCCGCGGTAGCGCAGAAACTGTTGGCCTTACCCTTCGACCACATATTCTTCACGGGCAGTCCTGCGGTAGGCAAGGTGGTCATGGAGGCTGCCGCCACGAACCTTTCCTCAGTGACGCTGGAATTGGGGGGTAAGTCCCCGACCATTGTTGGCCCAGATGCCAACATAAAGAGGGCTGCAAGAAACATTGTCTGGGGTAAGTTTGCCAATAATGGACAGACCTGTATCGCCCCAGATCATGTTTTTGTGCACGTTAATATCGCAGATCAATTCAATGAAGCACTTAAAACGGAAATTGGGCGAGTCTATGGAAAAACACCAGAAGCCCAGAAATCGACCGCCGACTATTGCCGGATTGTAAATCGACGTCATTTCCAGCGAGTTTCAAACCTGATAGATGATGCCAAAAACAAAGGTGCAAGAGTCTTTGAGGGCGGTGTTACAGATGCTGAAGAGAATTTTATTGCTCCGACGTTGATTTCAAATGTATCCAGCGACATGGATATTTCACGTGAGGAGTTATTCGGCCCGATCTTACCCGTTATTGAATTCGACGATATTGATCTGGTTATCAAGAAAATCAACGATAACCCTAAACCGCTTGCGCTTTACATATTCGACAAAAACGAGTCTTTTGCCACGGATATTATCGAGCGAACGAGCTCCGGCGCTGTAGGAGTCAACCTTACAGTTGTGCATTTTCTACATCCGGGTCTGCCGTTTGGTGGAGTTAATAATTCCGGGATAGGGGCGGCACACGGTGAATACGGTTTCCGCGCTTTTTCGCATGAAAAGGCGTTGATGGAGGATAAACATTCTCTTATGCATCTTCTTTTTCCACCCTATACAGCCTGGGTCCGGCGTCTTATAGAGGCTGCTGTTCGTATTCTGGGCTGAGCATAATCAAATAATAAGAGAGTTATTATGTACGATTACATTATTGTCGGTGCGGGATCGGCGGGCTGTGTATTGGCCAATCGGCTTACGGCGGACTCTTCAAAGCGAGTAGCGTTGCTAGAAGCGGGCCCAAAGGATAAAAATCCACTCATACATATGCCTATAGGTATAGCACTCCTTTCCAATAGTAAAAAGCTGAATTGGGCTCTTGAAACCGAACCTCAAGAACATCTAAAGGAGCGCCGCCTGTTTTGGCCTCGTGGGAAAACACTTGGCGGGTCCTCTTCTATCAACGCCATGGTCTATATCAGAGGTCACAAAGCCGATTATGACCACTGGGGTCAAGTTGCCGGGACAGACCTCTGGGGATGGGATCGCGCTTTAAAATTGTTTCGTCGACTGGAAGATAATAAACGTTTTGGCGCAGATTCTTACCATGGGGAGGGCGGTGAGCTCACCGTAAGTGAACTCAAATCAGTCAATCCGTTGAGTCGAGATTTTGTTCGAGCGGCACCTCATGTAGAGCTCCCGATAAACACGGACTTTAATGGAGAGACGCAAGAGGGATTGGGACTCTACCAGGTGACACAAAAAAATGGTCGCCGTTGGAGTTCAGCGCAGGCATTTCTGCGTGTCGCGGAGAACCGGCCTAATCTTGATGTGCTAACGGACGCGCGGGTAACCCGGGTGGTAATGGACGGTAAGCGGGCAGTCGGCGTGACACTGAACCAGGGGGGCGAATATCGCCAGCTTAGACTCAATAACGGCGGTGAAGTCATATTGTCTGGTGGTGCGGTTAATTCACCACAACTACTTATGCTTTCGGGAATCGGTGATAGCGAAGAGCTTGGAAAACACGGGATCCCCCTTGTGCATCATCTTCCTGAGGTCGGCCAGAATCTGGTTGATCATTTGGATATTACGATCATGCACGCGGCGAACTCACGTTTGCCCATTGGCGTTGCTCCCAGTTTCCTGTTTCGGGGCGTGAGCGCATTATTCTCATATATCTTTGCGCGACGTGGATTTCTTACCAGTAATGTTGCCGAGTCCGGAGGCTTTGTTAAATCCGAGCGCTCGTGCGAACGGCCAAATGTGCAATTCCACTTTTTGCCAACTTACCTGAAGGATCATGGACGAAAAGTGATGGCCGGGTATGGGTACACCTTGCATATTTGCGATCTAATGCCCAGAAGCCGCGGTTTTATAGGTCTCAAAAGCCCTGACCCATTGGCCGACCCGTTGATTCAACCCAATTATCTCAGTAACCCCGAAGACATCAAAACAATGATCTCGGCCGTTAAATTTGGACGACGGATACTCGGGGCACCAACAATGGCTTTACATAGTAAACGAGAAATTAAGCCCGGAAACTCGGTGTCTTCGGACGGTCAGATTGCGGACTTTATCCGGGAAAATGCAGAGACTATTTACCACCCCGTTGGCACTTGTCGTATGGGCGCGGATCCGGATTCAGTCGTTGATCCGGAATTAAAAGTCAGAGGGATTGAAGGGCTAAGAGTTGTCGATGCCTCGATAATGCCCAGTTTGGTTGCCGGTAACACCAACGCACCCACCATGATGATTGCCGAAAATGCAGCCGACATCCTCTTGGGAAATGTTTAGGTTCAAACCCGGATTATGCCTTCTACATTGGACCTTAATGACGCCAGATACTCGCGTCAACCAACTACAAAAACGACAGGAGATAAACGTGCTTGGCCAAATGATGAACATGGAGCTCACCGTGAATTCCTTGATCGACCATGCTGCTCGCTACCATGGAGACGCTGAGATTGTGTCGATAGGAACGGATGGAAATCCCAGTCGATCTGACTGGGCAACTGTTTCGGAGCGGTCGCGACAACTTGCGTCAGCGCTTCGAACGGCAGGCTATGTCCAGGGGGATCGGTGCGCGACCATTTGTTGGAATAACGTGGGGCACCTGGAATGTTACCTTGGCATCTCTGGTGGCGGGATGGTGTGTCACACCATTAACCCGCGACTGTTTCCAGAACAACTCGTTTACGTTATCAACAATGCTCAAGACAAAGTCATATTCTTTGACAAAACGTTCCTTCCCATTGTTTCAAATATCCGAGACCGACTGGAGACGGTTGAGAAATTTGTATTGATGTCCGAACCGGACGAAGAAATTGCAGCGCAATTTCCAGGATTGTTGTTTTATGAAGAGTTTCTCCAGCGAGGAACGCCTAACGCGAATTGGCCTGAAATCGCCGAAAACCAGGCTTCAAGCCTCTGCTATACATCGGGCACCACTGGAAATCCCAAAGGGGTGCTCTATTCACACCGCTCCACCGTTCTGCACGCGCTGGTAGCTGCTCAACCCGACGCACTGAATTTATCGGCACGGGACGTGGTGATGCCGGTTGTTCCTATGTTTCACGTAAATGCGTGGGGGGTACCCTACATTACGGCGATGGTTGGAGCCAAACTGGTGTTGCCTGGTCCTGGCCTGGATGGACAAAGTTTGGTCAAGCTGATCGATTCAGAAAGCGTAACGATTGCGCTGGGTGTGCCTACAATTTGGCAGGGACTTCTCTCGGCTTTGGACGAGCTTGGCTCCTCGGCACAGTCGCTTAAACGGACGGTGATAGGGGGTAGCGCTTGTCCGCCCTCAATGATGTCGGAGTTTCGTGGTAAGTATGGCGTAGAAGTTGTCCATGCATGGGGAATGACAGAAACATCACCGATCGGAACCGTCAATGCACTGCTGTCGAAACACAATACTCTTTCGGAGGAAGGAAGAAACAAAATCCGTGAAAGCCAGGGACGGCCTCCCTACGGGGTGCAGCTCAAAATTGTGGGTGAAGACGGCCATCAACTGCCCGAAGATGGCATTGCTCAGGGAAATCTCCGCATCCGTGGTCATTGGGTGGTAGCCGATTACTTCGGTGTTGAACCAAATCAGACTCTTGAGGAAGACGGTTGGTTCGAGACAGGTGATGTTGCTTCGATCAATGATGATGGATTTATGACAATACGTGACCGCTCAAAAGATATTATTAAATCTGGTGGTGAATGGATATCTACAGTCGAATTGGAGGGAATCGCAATGGGCCATTCTGCCATCAATGAAGCTGCCGTAGTGGCGGCCTCCCATGATAAATGGGACGAACGACCGATCCTGTTGGCAGTAAAAATACCCGACGCAAATATTACTGAGGAGGAACTTCTTGCTCATTATCAAGGGAAAGTCGCCAAGTGGCAGATCCCGGATCGCGCGATCTTTGTGGAAGGATTGCCACGCAATGCCACTGGGAAAGTATTAAAAAACAAGCTGCGTTCTGAGTATGGGGAAGTATTAGTCAATAAACCGGCAAGCTAGCTTCAATGAGTGGCATTTGTGTTACGAAAAATTGCAGTTTTACCTAAAGCCAATTTGTTTTAATACCAAAAAGGATAATAAAAAATGAAACCTAAAATAATTAGTAAAGTCTCGTTAGTGGCGTTCCTTTTACTTTCACTTGCTGCGAGCCTGGCCAACGCTCAATCTGAGCCGGTTTACAGTAGAGGCGACTGGGTGGTTGGGCTGAATGCCACTAGAGTTCTAACCGATGAAGATTTGCGATCAGCCTCTGCGGGGAGTGCCCCCGTTCCAAATTCCAACCTGTCTATTAACAACGATACGACCGTATCATTCGACGTGTCGTATTTTCTGAGTAATCAGCTGGCATTTAACATTTTTGGCGGCATTCCCGCTAGTGCGGACCTCCAGGGCGAAGAGTCTCTCTCCGGTCTTTTTCTTGGTCAAACAGATTATGGTCCGGTAATTCTTTCGCTTCAGTATCATGTTTTGACGGGTAGCAACTTCTCTCCGTACTTTGGAGCGGGTGTAGGACGGATTCTCTTTTTAGATGAGAAGGATCGCGCACTAACCGACTTCGACGTCGAAGATACATGGGCCCCTGCGGTTCAGGCTGGTTTTCGCTGGAGGATACACAATAACTGGTCGGCAAATTTTGACGTTAGATATGCACCCTTCGAGGCGGATATCACCGGTAACCTGGGCCCGGCCCCTGTTCAGGCAAAAGTGGAAGTGGACCCCACTATCGTGAGCATCGGTGTTGCATATCGCTTTTAAATGCCAAGTATACCAACCGTCTGCATTTGCTGGTCGCTTTCAGCAACCTGCTGATTGATAAAAAACCTGCAGCGTAAGACCAATGCGCCCCTTTTCCGCCAAGATTGCGGAAAAGGGGCAAAAACCAGCGGTTATTCAGATCTTCCTTAGGTATATAGCCCCAGCCTTATGCATCATTTAAAGGTCTCGTATCGTTTAGTCGAGTAGTATATAGCCATCAGGACCGGCACGTCCTTACTATAGAAAACCTTTTCAGTAGTCCCGCAAGTTTCATTTAATCGAGCAAGTGTCTTAACATTAATACCGCTCGTAACTATCGGTTCTTGATGTCCACCATCAATAAGCCGGAATCTTACTGTGTTTGATTTACACACCGCTTGAAGCTTGCAGTCTGAAAAGCCCTGTCTTGGCTGCCACCACCCATCCGCATGAAAAAGCATATGCTCAGATGAACCAAAACAAGAGGTCGACACCGAATGGGCGATGTTGCTTATGAAGGATTGAGTGATCGGAACCTCTACCCATAATGGCCGATAGAGACTTCGCTTTTTCTTTGTGGGTAAAATCAAGTTCATATTTTCGTCGGTAATTGCAAGGTGAGGTTATTAGTGGGACATATAGAGAATTATTTCACCTACATGGACTCCCCCTGCGGTCAAGCAACGCCATTTGAATCCGAAGCGGTTTGAGACTGCGGCTCTACATTCGGCCTCTTTGTGGGCGTTTTTGCCCGGGCCAGGATGATGATGCGTGTGAGCGGGGACCTTATTCGTTAGTCGGCTTCGCTGAGCCGCAGAAATAAACAGGTTCTCCCACTCTCGGTCTGACCGTTCCGTCATCGCTTGCCGTTGCAAGACTCTTCTGGCAGGCTTGTTCTGCCTGTCGTTGGTGCTCGGTTTTAGCCCTCCACAGGCTGTGTCTTAAACTCGGTTTGATTCATGAGTAGTGCCCATATAATCCGGGCGTTCTTGGCCGCCATCGCAACGGCGGCCCGCTTGTATCCACGTCGTTCCACCAGGTCTTTGGCCCAGTCACTGAGTCGATCATTCTTATCCGGTAATTTTGCAATCACTGCCCGGGTGCCATGGATCAGCAGCGTTCGCAGGTATTTGTCCCCGCGCTTGGTGATTCGGCCAAGTCGCACCTTGCCACCGGTCGAGTATTGTCGGGGCACCAGACCCAACCATGCGGCAAAGTGTCGCCCACTTTTGAACTGTCTGGGGTCAGGCGCACTGGCCAGCAGGGCTGTTGCGGTCTGTGGTCCGATACCCGGTATGGCCATAAGGCGCTTGGCCTGCTCATCGCTCCGGGCCATCGCTTCGACCTCTCGATCGTAAGCCAGGATTTCTTCATCGAGCTGTCGAATGCGTTGGTTGATGTTGTTGATTACTAAGAAGTACAAAAGTAAGCGGACATCATTTATAATGTAGGCATTGTTCAACCGACCTTATCGGAGTTGCCTACTCATGCGCCATACTGACGGTCGTAAACTGGATCATAAAACTCTG
>Ga0189289_10355_pt1 | contig 22558 bp, 20 predicted proteins | sample UW106minimetaG_FD_130313 | JGI IMG/M metagenome (GOLD analysis project Ga0189289, IMG submission 130313) | Marine microbial communities from the Costa Rica Dome - UW106 mini metaG | ecosystem: Environmental > Aquatic > Marine > Oceanic > Photic zone | place: Costa Rica: the Eastern Pacific...
AATCAATGACTCTAATCCACTATTATCTTGATTGTAAAGAATGGTTGATTCAAAATCATTAACTTCTAAAATACCATCAACACAAGAACTGATAAAAACTTGACTTGGATTAAACGGATTAAAAGAAATTTCAGATAAATTCCTAGCTCCAAGGACACTGTCAAAAGGTATATTTCGCCATTCTTGATCTTCATCAAGATAATAGCTATAGCCCCTGCTTCTTAAAGGAAATGGATTGAAAGACTCAGAATAATCGCCAAATGTTGCATATACAATTTCAGACTCTGCGCTAACCCTAAAAATCTCATTAAATAAAGGACCGTTAGGCTTTATTTCATCAAACAAACTGTTGTTATTGATATTTGCCCTTAATACCCCAAAATCAGTAGTTCCAATGTAGACAAAACCATCTATAATGGTGGCCGATGAAAAATCAGTATCATACTCAACAGTTGGAAAAAACATATTGAGCAGCTGAAAATTACTATCAAATACCAAGACCTCATCGCTAGAAGAATAGACAATCTGATCTTGATTAACTTCACTATCAATTGGCCTGCTGTCTAATTGCAGAATAAAATTCCAGGAATTGTCACTGTCAATTTCATAAATGCGTCGGTCCCCTCTAACGGTATAAACATTTTCATTTAGCGTATTAATTACAAAATAATTACCAGGTAAAACTTGATCCCATTGCTGAAAATCGACAAGATTTGGATTGTCTAAACTTGCAGATTTAATACCGTTATTACTTTTACAAGCAGCAAAAATTCTATTGTTTAATACTGTTGTTTGAGCTACAATAATTTGACTACCTCCATTACCTAAAAAAAATGTATCCCCAAACTCCAATCGCTCCAAATCATAAACTGAAATTCCATAGTCTGTTGAAACATAAACTAATCCCTCATATTCAAAAAAATGATTAATACGCTTATTGGCAGGAGTTATGTTATCCTTTTCTAGAATATCCACAACAGTTAAGACTGATTCATCTGTCTCAGAATAAATTTCAATTAATCCTGTATTATATCCAATAATCAAATATTGAAATAATTGACTGTAGTAAATGGTTGAGATTTCTTGACCAGATAGCCCTTCTACAGTTGTAATAGTTTTCATTTCTTGCGTTACAACATCATATTCGAATATTGCATTTTGTGCTGCTGCAAAGATTTTATTTGGACCATGAACCACATCTACTATATTGTTGTAAGAATAATGCGATTGCCATAAAGTTGAAAAATCCTGACTGTAGCATAATGCATTAATTGACAGCCAAATCAGTAATAAAACCTTTAAGATTTTGTTCATCTTTAAAATTAGTTTGCTCAAATATATTAATACTAACGGACAACATTTGGTTTATGATATAAGAAGTCACAAAAAAAGCTCCTATTGTAAAATAGAAGCTTTTAGTATTATTGAGAAATATCCTTTAGACTACTCCCTGAGCTAACATTGCATCGGCCACTTTTACAAAACCAGCAATATTTGCTCCTCTAATATAATCAATTGAGCCGTCTTCATTTTTACCATATTCAACACAAGAATTATGGATGTTTGTCATTATTTCTTTAAGCCTTTCATCGACTTCCTGTCTTGTCCAACTTAAACGCAATGAATTCTGACTCATTTCAAGGCCTGAAGTAGCTACACCACCAGCATTTGACGCTTTGCCTGGTGCAAATAAAATTTTTGATTTTTGGAATTCATGAATAGCTTCCGGTGTAGAAGGCATATTTGCACCTTCAGAAACACATATACATCCATTGTCGATTAACATTTTTGCCTCATTACCATTTAATTCGTTCTGAGTTGCGCACGGAAGTGCTATATCACATTTAACAGACCATGGTCTTTGCCCTTCAACGTATGTCGCATTTGGATATTTATCGACATATTCACTGATTCGTCCTCGCTTAACATTTTTAAGTTCCATGACAAACGCTAATTTTTCCGAATCGATACCTTCCTCGTCAAAAATATAACCTCCTGAATCAGATAAAGTTAAAACTGTAGCACCTAATTCTATTGCCTTTTCAGCCGCGTACTGTGCGACATTTCCAGAACCTGAGATTACCACCTGTTTACCTTCAAAAGAGTCATCTTTAGTTTCTAACATGTTTTGGGCAAAGTATACATTTCCATAGCCAGTTGCTTCAGGTCTAATTAAAGAACCACCCCACGATTGACCTTTACCAGTTAATACACCTGTAAAGGTATTATTGAGCTTTTTATACATCCCAAACATAAAACCAATCTCTCTAGCACCAACACCAATATCACCAGCAGGTACATCCGTATTATGTCCTATATGCCTGTATAATTCAGTCATAAACGCATGGCAAAAACGCATAATTTCATTATCTGACTTTCCTTTTGGATCAAAATCAGAACCTCCTTTACCACCACCCATAGGAAGCGTAGTTAAAGAATTTTTAAATACTTGTTCAAATGCTAAGAATTTCAAAATACTTGCATTAACCGTTGGATGGAATCTTAACCCACCTTTGTAAGGGCCAATCGCAGAGTTCATTTGAACTCGATAACCTCTATTAACTTGTATCTCACCAGAATCATCAACCCAACTTACTCTGAAGGAAATTAGTCTTTCTGGCTCAACCATTCTTAATAAAATATTTTTACCATGGTAGATGTCATGTTCTACGATATAAGGGATCACAGTTTCTGCAACTTCTTGTACAGCTTGCAGAAATTCTGGTTCATGACCATTTCGCTGTTTTACCTCGTCTAAGAAAGCTTGAATTTTATCTTGCATATAGAAATTTGTTAATAAATTGTCGTTTACAGTGGGCAAAGATACATTATCTGTAAAAATATCTGCTTATTTTTTTATATTCTCAATAATTTTTGGAAAATCATAAATGCAGTAAAATTCTTCACGACAACAAGAAATATGCGTTTTATCCGTTTTATTTGGTATTTCATCGAGTTTTTATATATTTGTTCGATGACATATTAATCTTATATCATAAATGGTCTCATACTTAAAAAAAATAATCTTTTTGTTTGTATTATTCTTGTCCTTACAAACAACAAAGGCCCAATTAGGCTTTTCGCACGAAATCGGCGCATTTGTTGGGGCGGTGGCATTTCAGTCAGATTTTGGTGTAAGAAGTGATTTTGAAACAAACGCTGGTAATACTGGAGTAGCTCTAGGTATAGTCCACTATATTAATTTTGCCTATCGTGCAGATTGTAACTGTTACTCTACTAACACATATTTTAATGATCATTTTAAATTAAGAAGTGAAATATCTTGGAATAAAACAACTCTCAACCATTTCGGTAAATGGGTGGACGATGCGCTTACTAGTGAAAACGCTGATAGATTAAGACGTCATTCAGGTGAAGCTGAGAATTTTGATATTGGTATGCAGTTAGAATATTTTCCACGAAGTGTAAGAGCCTTCTCTGCAGGTGTCTATTCTTTTGCACCATTTATTGCAGCAGGAGTGCACTTTGTTTCATTTAACCCTTCAGTAACCACAAGTTACGGCGATAACAGCATACTCAATAATGACAATTTCTACAGTTATTGGGATGATGTATCGGGAGGCGATCCTTTTATAAGTGCAGAATCAGGGTCTACTTGGTCTGTTGTTACAAGTGTAGGAACTAGGTACAAGCTCAGTATATTATCTGACTTATTTGTTGAACTTAGATGGCAATACTACTTCGATGATTTTGTAGATGGTCTAAATCATAAACTCGATTCCAACAAAGCTAATGATTGGAATTTATGGCTCAACTTTGGATATATCTACTATTTAGATTAAAAATCTAATGCCTGTTCCAAATCTTCGATTAAGTCTTCCTTATCTTCAATACCTACACTCAATCTTATAAGGGAATCGACTATTCCTAAGCTTTCACGATCTTTTTTAGGAATACTACCATGAGTCATACTGGCCGGATGACCCACTAAGGACTCTACTCCACCTAACGATTCTGCCAAAGTAAAAACTTTCAAGTTCTCTAAAACCTTAATGGCAGTCTCATAAGTCTCACTAATTAATGTAAACGATACCATACCACCATAATCTTTCATCTGAGACTTTGCAACGGTATGGTTTGGATGGTTATCGAAACCTGGCCAATACACATCTTTAACATTAGAATGAGATGCCAAATACTTCGCAATGGCAGCACCATTTTCACAGTGTCTTTGCATCCTTACTGCAAGTGTTTTTATACCTCTTAATACCAAAAAAGCGTCTTGCGGTCCACAAATTGCACCACTCGCATTTTGTATAAAATACAGTTGTTTTGCGAGCTCTTCATCATTTACTACCAGAGCACCCATAATAACATCGCTATGACCACCAAGGTATTTTGTAGCCGAATGCATTACAATATCAGCACCTAAATCTAGTGGTGTCTGCAAATAGGGCGTAGCGAAGGTATTATCTATTGCAAACAAAATACTGTGTTTTTTAGCGATGTCTGCTATAACCTCAATGTCAATAATGTTCATCATTGGATTTGTTGGTGTTTCAATCCAAATCAATTTTGTTTTGGAAGTCACGTAGTTTTCAATATTCATTGCTTCTTCCATATTTACGAAATGAAACTTTATTCCAAAATCCTTGTAAATATTCGTAAATAATCGGTAGGTGCCACCATATAAATCGCTGGTAGAAATAACCTCATCATAAGGTTTAAGTAATTTTAGAACGGCATCAATAGCTGCTAATCCTGACCCAAAAGCCAATCCAAATTTACCGTTTTCTAAGCTTGCAAAAGCACTCTCCAATGCATGCCTTGTCGGGTTATGGGTTCTAGAATACGCATAACCTTTATGCTTTCCAGGTTGTGCTTGCGCATAAGTTGATGTCTGATAAATAGGCGGCATCACTGAGCTAAAAGCCTTATCTGGTTTTTGGCCACCATGAATGGCCTTGGTATTAAATTTCATGAGATTCTCTTTTTACAACAAAGTTAATTGATAATTCGTTGTATTAACTTCTATGCCATACCTTTAAACCCTAATTAATAAAAAATGAATCTATTTAAACGCATCTACATATTAATAGTTCCCTTAATATTCTTAATCTCTTGTGATTCTGAAATTAGACCTGTTTTATTTGAAACATCCGTCATTAAAACGCCATCAGAAGCAGACATTTCAATATCTATTGAAAAGGCAATAGGTAATAGTGAATTGAGTAAAACTATAAACTTTCAAATAGAAGAGGCAATTATTTCAACCCTAAGTGAAGCAACAAAAAAGACTAATTTGAATTCTGTTTTAGCAGATTTTAATAAAGAATATGTGAACTTTAAAACTGATTTCCCTGACAGTACGGAACCTAGATGGGAACTTTTTATTGAAACTGAAAAAATTTATCAATCAGAAGCAATAATTACTATTACCATTAGCACCTACGAATTTCAAGGAGGAGCCCATGGAAATGATAAAATTGTTATCTTAAACTTAAATGCTAAAACTGGGGAGGTTCTCAATAATAAGGACATTATTAATATGAATGAGGAGTTTAATTCAATCGCAGAAAGACACTTTAAAAATTCGCTATCTCAATCTGATAGTGAATCTACTATTGAAGACTATTTCTTTGGAAAATCTTTTCAGTTACCTCAAAACATAGGTTTTAGTGAAGACGGCTTAATTCTACTATACAACACTTATGAAGTTGCTTCTTACGCTCAAGGCTATACAGAATTTATTATTCCTTTTGAAGAGGCTAAAGCTTTCCTGAAAATTAACTAGAACGAGTTCTCGCTAATTTTTTAATAAATGGACCCACAGTTAATCCTTGTCCTAAAATAGAAATTATTACAACTACGTATGTTATTACCAAGAATAACTCTCTATGCATTTCTTGGCTGAGACTCAACGCTAAGGCTATAGATATTCCACCTCGTAATCCTCCCCAAGTCATTATTAAGTTGGTCTTAGGTACAAAATCTAATCGTTTTGCAAAAAACTTTATAGGTAACCATAGAGACAGATATCGACATAATAGAAGTATTGGGACAGCTAATAAACCTGCATAAATATATGACTCCTCTAGTGTTAAAACCAGCATTTCCATTCCAATCATAATAAATAAGATGGTGTTGAGAAGAACATCAAGCAATTCCCAAAATTTATCTACGTAAGCTTCTGTAGTTTTAGACATTGCTGCATAACGAACGGTATCGTTTCCTACAATTAATCCTGCGGTAACCATAGCTAAGGGAGCTGACAAATGAAAATTGTGAGCTAACATTGTACCTCCCATCACTGCAGAAATCGTTAAAATTACTTCAACTTCATAGTTATCAATAGATTTCATTAAGCGGTAGGTAATCCAGCCTAAAAATAAACCTAAAACTACCCCACCAATAACTTCTTGACCAAAGAGTTTGGCAATATCCGAAAACACAATTGAAGCATTAGGTTTATCTGCAATCGCAAAAATTGTTAAGAATACAACAACCCCAACGCCATCATTAAATAACGATTCTCCTACAATTTTAGTCTCTAGCTTTTTAGGAGCTCCTGCTTTCTTTAAAATTCCTAAAACAGCTATTGGGTCAGTAGGCGATATTAAAGCTCCAAACAACAAACAATTTATAAGAGTTACCTCTAATCCAATTGCACCTAGAACATAAAACATAATAAGACCAACCAATAAAGTGGATAAAATAACCCCTAAAGTAGAGAATGCCAATATAGGCCCTCTTTGAACTTTTAGCTGAGTAAAATTAGTATGTAAAGCTCCTGCAAAAAGCAAGAAACTCAGCATAATATCAAGGAGAACTGTTTCAAAATCTATACTCTTTATAAAAGCCCTCTCTCTCAGTAATAATGTGTCATCAAATTGGGCTATAGCGATTAAAATAATTGTAAAAACAATTGTTATAAGCATTAAACCAATTGTAATTGGTAACTTTAAAAATCTAATATTAATATATCCAAAAATTGCGGAAAGTACAATTAAAACAGTAGCAATAGAATAATATTCCATAAAATTATATTTTCATTAATTTAATTAATTTTCAATTCAAATACGGTTAATTTGCAACTTGCGTAAAATAATAAGTTCATTCGGATGAAAAAAATTTACTTTTTAAGTACCTGTGATACCTGCAAAAGAATTATAAACGACCTAAACCCTCTAAATGATTTTATTTTTCAGGATATAAAAACTGAAACCATAACCCAAGAACAAATTGAGGAGATGTATCAATTGTCATCGAGTTACGAAAGTTTATTTAGTAAACGTGCTAGATTATACAAGGAACTTGACCTAAAAAACAAAGCTCTTGAAGAAGACGATTTCAAAAGCTACATTTTAGAGCAGTATACATTTTTAAAACGTCCTGTAATTCTTTATAATGATCAAATATTCATTGGAAATTCAAAAAAAAACATAGAAGCCGCTAAAAAAGCCATCCATGAATAGCAGAGCATTTGCCATTTTTGCATTATTCATGGTTTAAGTTCTATATGGGCTAAATTATACCTATGCAAAGGTAATCATGAACGAAAATTTTGTTAAACCCTTTGCGCTCGTTGTCTTGAGAGTCGGTGGAGCTACTATCCTACTTTGGTTATTTGGATTATTCTTACCAAAAGAAAAAATTAATCCTAAAGACTATCTGAAATTTTTTGTAGCTGGTATATTTGGAGTAGCCATAAATATGCTTCTATTCTTGAGAGGTTTAGAACTTACCTCCCCAATTCATGCCTCAGCAATAGTTACTATAACACCAGTAATAATTCTTATACTATCTGCTTTTATCCTAAAAGAAAAAGTAACGGTTCTAAAAATCGTTGGAATTGTATTAGCGCTTTGCGGAGCGTTGATTCTTACGGTTTATGGTAAATCAACACGGACTGCCGATAATGTTGTTTTAGGCAATACATTTATATTTATTAATGCAATCTCTTATAGCATATATATTATCCTTGTTAAGCAACTGACTGCAAAATACCACCCCTTTACTTTTATTAAATGGTTATTCTTGTTTGGTTTCTTTATGGTATTACCCTTTGGATATAACCAACTAACAGACATACAATTAGGAACATTTACACCTGACGCTTATTTTGCAGTAGGATTTGTTATCGTAGGTGCCACATTTGCGACTTACATATTAAATCCTTATGCTTTAAGTAAATTAAAGGCTTCAACTGTTGGTGTTTTCATTTATTTACAACCGGTAATAGCAGGATTATTTGCTGTTGCAAAGGGAATTGATGCTATAGATTCTGTAAAAGTTCTGACCATGCTTCTAATCTTTATTGGGGTCTATATTGTCTCTTTAAAACCAAAAAAGACGACGTAAATTGACTTTAAAGTCTAAGGTATTTCAAAGGATTGATGAGGTTCCAAATGAAGTTTGGCAAGACCTTAATTGCTCAAATAATATCTATTACACACCCGAGTTCTTAAGGGCATTTGAATTAGCAAATGATGATATTGAGTTTAACTATATTTTTATTCTAAAGAATGATAAAGCCGTAGCTTTTGCAAATACTCAAATAGTAACAATAGGTGTTGAAACGATTACACAAAACATCAAAATGTCTCAAAAATTAAGAGGGATAGTAAATAATATGTTCTGTAAGAATCGAATTAGAGTTTTGTTTTGTGGAAATGTTTTCCTGAGTGGAGAATATGGTACATTTTTAAAAAAGGGTGAACCAAAGGTTTCAACCTTTAAAGCCATAGGACAAGCTGTTGAAAAGCTCTATCGATGTAAGCCTCTACAAAGCATATTTATAAAAGACTTCGAAGACAATTCACTTTATATTACTGACCATCTTAAGGCCTTTGACTACGCATCGATGCATGTTGAACCAAATATGATCATTCACCTAAAATCTGAATGGAATTCTTTTGAAATTTACACCAATGCGCTTAAATCTAAATACCGGGTAAAAGTAAATAGAGCCGATGCTAAAAGTAAAGTTTTGCATGCCAAATTCTTTACTAAAGCTGATATCAGTTTTTATCGAGATGAGCTACAATCCCTTTACCAAAATACAATTGACAATGCTGATTTTAATGCACAGATTCTAAATCTAGATACTTATGTGAATCTAAAAGATACTTATAATGACGTATTCTATGTAAAAGGCTACTTCTTCAACAACAAGCTTGTTGGATTCCTTTCGGCCATGAAAAATCATACAAACCTAGATGCACATTTTATAGGTATTGACTATTCCAATAATAAAGAATTTGCAATTTATCCCAGGATTCTAAACGATTATGTGCGACTCGGTATTTCAACAAAATCAAGTCAGATTAACTTAGGAAGAACCGCATCGGACATAAAAAGTACTCTAGGTGCTCAACCAAGAACCTTAACTTGCTATTGTAAGCACAAGTACTATTTACCAAATCAAATTTTAAAGCCCTTTATAAAAAACGTAAAGATTAAATCTTTTAAACAACACCAGCCTTTTAAGTAAACTATAGAATAAGTGGCTTTGGTCTAATGCCATGCCGCCGCGTGTCTTCTTTAGTAATGATTCGAAAATTTTCTGATTTTGGGAACTTATTCACTAAATCTAAAAGTTCAGTAGATAAGCTTGTTAATTTTCTAGATTTTAAATCTATCCAAGCGCCTTGCATTTCACAATAAGCAAGATTATCACCTATACTATTGTAAAAATTATGCTCAAACATAAAAAACATACCGTCATTGCTTAAACCAGAAACTTCTAATCCTACAGTAATAGGTTCGCCAAGAAACGACTCTTTAAAGTAATACATGTGTTCATAAAAAACTACTGGTCCCAAATTGTGTTTTTTAATTTCAGGCAAAGAGAATCCGTATTCAGCAAAGAAAGCCATTCGTGTATGACTCATAAAATTAGTATAGGCTGAATTGGCCAAATGCCGATTTGCATCTACATCGCTCCATCGAATTTCAAACTGTTTCTTGTACATCGTAAAATTAATATCTCAAGGGCAAAGTTATACCAATTTTGTACCTTTGCGAAACTTTAATCGCGTCATCTTAATGATACAATCTATGACTGGCTATGGGAAATCTGTACTACAGCTCCCAAACAAAAAAATATCTATAGAACTTAAATCCCTAAATAGTAAAAATTTAGATGTCAATGTACGCATGCCTTCCATGTACAGAGCAAAAGAGCTTGATATCAGAAAACTTATTGCTAAACATTTAGTTAGAGGGAAAATCGACTTTTCGCTTTTTGTTGAAATTACCGGCGAAGACACGAGTTCTAAAATCAACAAAACAGTGGTTAATGAATACATTAAGCAACTAAAGGAGGTTGTGGATGGCGATACAACAGAACTATTAAAAATGGCTATTAGATTGCCAGACGCAGTTACCACTGAGCGGGACGAAATAAATGAAGAAGAATGGAATTTAATCGCTAATGGTATTAATGATGCCATTTCAAAAATTGTTGCCTACCGAGGAGATGAAGGTGGTATTCTAAAACAAGACTTTTCTGAAAGAATTTTAAACTTAAAAAATCTACTAGACGCGGTCATTACAATGGACCCTGAACGAATTGATGGTGTAAGATCGAGATTAGAGAGGGGCATTTCAGATATTAAGGAAAAAGTCGATGAAAATAGATTTGAACAAGAACTGGTTTATTACATAGAAAAATTCGATATCACAGAAGAAAAAGTGCGTTTAGATAATCACTTAGACTATTTCTTAAAAGCCTTGAATTCTGATGATTCAAATGGTAAGAAACTAGGTTTTATTTCCCAAGAAATTGGTAGAGAAATAAACACCATTGGCTCAAAATCTAATTATGCACCAATGCAGAAGCTTGTTGTTCAAATGAAAGATGAACTTGAGAAGATTAAAGAGCAATTATTGAATGTACTTTAAACCATCTAAATTTAGTTAGTGATCGCAGACAACAAAAAAAAGCAGGGGAAACTTATCGTTTTTTCAGCACCATCAGGTTCTGGTAAAACCACTATAGTTAGGCATTTATTAAAACAAAAAGAGCTTAATTTAGAATTTTCAATTTCTGCAACCTCAAGAGCAGCCAGAAGCAATGAGCTTCATGGTAAAGATTATTATTACCTGTCTCTAGAGGATTTTAAAAACAAGATTAAAAGTGATGAATTTCTCGAATGGGAAGAAGTTTATCGTGACAATTTTTACGGAACTCTAAAAACAGAAGTTGAGCGTATTTGGGCTAAAGGAAAACATGTTATTTTTGATATTGATGTATCAGGAGGGTTACGAATTAAGCGTAAGTTTCCTGAAGAAACACTCGCAGTTTTCGTAAAACCACCAGATCTTAATGAGCTTGTTAGACGATTAAAAGATCGCGGAGAGGAAAGTGAAGATAAAATTAATATGCGCGTTGCAAAGGCTCCTGCGGAATTAGCAACTGCTCCATTATTTGACGTTATCGTGGTTAATTCCGATTTAGATGACGCTCTAAAAAATGCCTATCAATTGGTTTCTGACTTTTTGAATAAATAAGGTTCTATGAACATTGGTCTTTATTTCGGAACATTCAATCCAATCCACGTTGGTCATCTCACTATTGCTAATCATTTAGCAGAACATAGCGACCTTGATCAAGTTTGGTTTGTTGTTACTCCACAAAGCCCTTTTAAAAAGAAAAGTACCTTATTGGATAATCATCAGCGCTTAGAGATGGTCTATCGCGCCACTAAAGATTATGACAAACTCAGACCAAGTGATATAGAATTTGGACTAAAGCAACCAAACTACACTATTGATACATTAACCTATTTACATGAAAAATTTCCAGATTATGAATTTTCATTAATAATGGGTGAAGACAATTTAAAGAGTTTTCATAAATGGAAAAATCATGAACTCATTCTAAAACATCATTCCATCTATGTTTATCCGAGACTATCGCAAGGAAAGATTGAAACCCAATTTAATAATCATCCTAAAATATTAAATGTTTCGGCTCCAATCATGGAATTATCCTCTACATTTATTAGAAAGGAGATTGCGGCCGGTAAAAATATTCGTCCAATGTTGCCTGAAAATGTATGGCAATACATTGATGAAATGAACTTTTATAAATCCTAAAAAGGCATTTAATTAAATTCAGGAATTAATTTAATGAGATACTTAATCTTCATTAAAAATGATAGAAGGCCTCTTTTAAATGTTCTACTGAAAATTGCCCATTTTCATGTACGATAGCTATAATATCAAATCTAACTTCCACCTCTAAGTCATTTTCAGTAACGTAGGCATCTACAGCTTTTACTAAGTTCTTTATCTGTTTTGGCTTAACAAATTCCTCCGGATTACCAAATGTAGTCGAAGATCTGGTTTTTACCTCTATAATGGCTAGAACATTAGAAGTTTGAGCAATGATATCTACTTCTGCTTTATCATATCTATAATTGCGTTCAAGAATTTGATAGTTGTTTTGCTCTAAAAACTCTACAGCTAGAGTTTCACCTTTTTTCCCAAGATCGTTATGTTGCGCCATAACTCTAAAATAAAAAAATAGTCTTACATTTAGATTACATTATAATACAACTCTCTATCAACTTTATATTAAGCTTTCCATTTAGTTTTAATGAAAAAAGTGGACTACTCTTAGTTTTCTTTTTTCATGGTTTAGTTTTTTCGTTTCTTTCTTTACGAAAAGGCATTATTAATAATCACAAACCAAGTAGTTGGTTAAGTCTATTGTTATTTCTTTATGCTATGTACCTTGTCCCATACATGTTGGGTTATGCCGGTTGGTATTCGGACAACTATGAATACACAGCAGATATCTTATTTTTTGTCCCTTTTATGCAAGTTTTATTAATTGGTCCAGTAGTTTACTTTTACACTAAGAGCCTTTTAAATAATTCTTTCAAACTGTCTCGAAACGACTACTTTCATTTTATTCCGGCTTTATTATACCTCTTTTATAGTTTAGTGGTATTTGTAACTGATAAACTGATTTTAGATGAATACTACTTTTATGCTATTAGACGGGACAAAGATTTAGCCAATTGGTATCAAAGCACAGGTTTATTATCCATGGCTTTTTATTTAGTATTAAGCCTTAGGCATTACTCAGGTTATAAAAAACTACTTTTTGATAAGGTTAGTTATGCTGATACGATTCTCTTTAGTTGGATTCGAAATTTTATGATCGCCTTTTTAGCCATTTTAATTTTACGTGCCTTATTTTTTATTATCAATCCAGAATGGGGCAATTTTGGCAGTCAGTTTTGGCACTATATTGCCTTCTCCTTCGTGTTTTATTATATGGCTATAAATGGCTATAGCAACAGTATTAAGCAAACTACACTCCAAGAGGAGCAACTTAAAACAGTTAATGTATTTGAAGATTCACTAGAACCAACAATTAAAGATATTAAGTCTAGTGAAACAGATTTAGATATTGAACCTTGGAAAAATCAATTGTCTCAATTAATGACTAAAGATAAGTTATTTGAAAATCCTAGGTTAACACTCTCGGAAGTTGCAGATGCTTTAGGTACAACCCAAAAAACTGTTTCACGTATTGTAAATTCAGGTTTTAATATGAACTTCAATGATTTTATCAATCATTACAGAATTGAATCTGTTAAAGAACGACTTAAAAATGGTGAGCACAACACCATTACTTTACTAGGAATAGCATTAGAATCAGGCTTTAATAGCAAAGCAACGTTTAATCGCGCATTCAAGAAAAGTACAACACTGTCCCCAAAAGATTTTATTGAAAAGTCATCTTAAAACAGGTCTCAAATCGAGATTTGAGGCGAACGATAAGATTTATTAATACAATTTTGTATCATAATTACAAATCAAAACGTATGGTTAAGCTACCACTAACACTTATCAGCTGCGTATTTGCACTAGCCTTAACATCGCAAAATAACTTCACAAAAAAAATTGATTCAATTATTGAGGCTTCAATAGATAAAAATGACCCCGGAATGATGGTTGGTGTAGTTAAAAACGGGCAAATTATTTATGAGAAATATTATGGTATGGCAAACCTGTCTCATAAGTTAAAAATGGATAAAAACACGCGATCAAATATCGCATCTACAGCTAAGCAGTTTACAGCATTAATGATTCTTAAGTTGTCTTTAGAGGACAAAGTGTCTTTAGAGGATGATATTAGAACATATTTGCCAACGCTATATCCAAAGGTAAAAGAAGACATCAAGATTAGACATCTCATCAATCACACTAGTGGTATTAGAGAATATATTGGATTAATGGATTTACAAGACAAAGCGTGGTGGACGCGTGTTGGCTTAGACAACAATGACATTATTGAATTGTTAGAAAAACAAGAGGATTTAGCATTTAAACCTGGATCTCAATATCAGTACAGTAATTCTGGTTATACTGTTTTAGCTCAAATTATTGAAAAAGTTACTGACAAAAAGTTTAAAGTATACGCCAAAACATTTTTTGAATCCTTAGGAATGAAAAATACAGAATTTCCAAGAGGCTATATGACAGTTATCACTAATAAAGCAGAGGCATATTCAGATTGGGGAGGCGGAGAGTGGTATGAAGACATTAAAGTAACTAAAACCGCTGGTGAGGGATTTTTATTTACCACATTAAAAGATCAATTAATCTATGAACAAGCACTTCAAAATGCTAAAAAACAAAACAACGAATTACTTATTAAAAGTCAGTTGGCTATTGACAATAGTGAGATTAAAACCTATGGTTTTGGTTTAAGATTATTCAATTGGTATTATGGCCCTCATAAAGCCGTTCATCACGATGGTGGTACTTATGGGTATAAATCGCAAACCGTTCGTTTTACAGATGAAAACCTTAGCATTTTTGTGATGACTAATAATGGGAAAATTGGTACTGATGATATGGCTGACCAAATTTCGAAAGTGCTTCTAAAACCAACTAAAGAAAAAGAAAGCACTTATGCAGATCGCTATTTTGAAACTATAAAAAATAAAAATCCTCAAGTTTACGCACAATATAGATCATCAAAAGGTCAATTGATTAGAATTGAAGATGAATACAATAAAACCTATTTTAAAAGAGGGAATTTAAAAATTGAACTCATTGAAGAAAAAAACTATCTGTATCATCCTAATTATGACGACAGACAAAAAATTATATTTTACGACGATGAAATGGTATTATTTGACACAGATGGTTCAACAACCGAATTTAAAAAAATAAACACACCGTTAGCGAAAGCTCAAGATTTAGAGGCCTTAGTTGGAACATATCACAATTTAGAATTGGATATCAATCTTACTTTAAGACTATCTGAAGACAATATTTTGAAAGTAAAATTCTCAACCAAGTCAAATGAAAGAGATGTTGAGGTTTTAAATAAAGAAGAAATGCAATCTGGCAACTTTATATTCAAGGTAGAAAGAGATGCTTTTGACAGACCAGTTAAATTGATTGTCTCTCTCGGAAGAGCCACTAATATGAGCTTTAAAAAGAAAACTAACCTAAAATTTCAACCAAAAATTAAAACTGAAAACGGCCATATCCAAGTGAGTACTATTGACTCAAAAAATGGGGATACCTCAGATATCTTATTAACCAAAAACGATGGCGAAGGTAATGAAGAATGGTTTAAGCGTTTGGGTGGAAAAAGTTGGGATAAGGCCAGTTCAATTATAGATACTGAAGATGGGTATTTAATTGTTGGGTCAACCAGTTCTTATGGCGTGGGCAATTATGATTTTTATGTGATTAAAGTAAATAAAAAAGGCAATAAAATTTGGCAAAATACCTACGGAAAGTCTGATAATGATTATGCCTATACTGCCGAAAAAGTTGATGACGGATACATCATCAAGGGCACCACGCAACTTTGCGATTCTAAAGATGTTTTAAGTAGAACGTGTACAAATAATGTTTGGTTTGTAACTATTGATAAGAATGGGGAAGAATTGTCTAATCAAGTTTTAGAAGCCATCAATAAACAATAAAACATCTACTTATAGCTTTTTCACAGTTTATAATTTCAGCTTAATCCTTACTCAAAATGATATAAAAAATGAAAATACTAAAATTAATTGGCTTACTCTACTGCCTTATTGGTTTTACACAAACTCAAAACGAAACACTTTTAAAACACCTTGACTCTGTGACAACATATGTAGACAGAGTAGTAGACGTAACACCAGGTACATCGGTCATCATCACAAAAAATAATCAAACATTTTATACAGCTGCAAACGGCCTATCGAGCATAGAATTAAATATAAAAAACACCATCGACACCAAGTACGATTTGGCATCTATAGCCAAAGTGTTTACTGGCTACGCCATTGCTACCTTAGAGGTTGAGGGTAAATTATCGACACAAGATCACATACAAAAATACTTACCAAACTTTCCGGTTTACGACCATCCCATAACGGTTGGGCATTTAGTACATCACACAAGTGGTATTAAAAACTGGACCTCCTTAATTTATCAAATGGGCTGGTCTAATGAAGATAGAATTACCACTGATCAATTATTAAGATTAATCTACGCACAAAAAAGCCTAAACTTTATATCTGGTGAACGTTATCAATACTCTAACTCTGGCTATGTGCTACTCACTAAAATCATTGAAAACATTACAGGGCAGTCCTTTGCGAGCTGGACCCAAGAGCATATCTTTCAACCCTTAGAAATGACACATACATTTTTCAATGAAGACACTCATAAAGTTATTGTCGGTATGGCCTCTGCTTATATGCTTAAAGGAAATGAGCGTATACGTGAGGCATACAATACCAGCGCGTTAGGCTCTAGCTCACTCATTTCTAATGCGACAGATATGGCAAAATGGATGAATTTCTTACTCTTTCCGCCAGAAGATAAACAAGCGATTATTAATAAAATGTTTAGTACCAAAAAGTTGAATAATGGTATAGAAAATAACTATGCATATGGCATTGAAATAAGTTCACATAATGATGTAAAAACAATTGGTCATAGTGGAAGTTGGGCATCGTTTACGTCTGAAATGACTATTATTCCAGAACAAAAAATCGGTGTATTTTTTGCCAATAATTATCGGGTGCATACAGGATCAATCATGAGTTTGTACTTAGATGTTGTATTGCCATTTAAACCAGAAAATTCAGAAGATAATAAGCAAGAAGATAATGAAACTAATGCGTCTGAATCAACTTCAGAAGCTATTGATACTTCCGTAGCACATTTAGATCAGTTTATTGGTAAATTTAAGCTCGGTGAAGCTTGGTATTTAGACATCACCAGAAAAGGCAATCAACTTTTCACCAGAGCCACTTCCGAAAATACCTTTGAAATGATTCCTATTAACAAAACCACCTTTAGAGTTCGAGCTTATGGCAACAGAACCATTACCTTTAAATTCGATAAAGATGGTGTGGTTAACGCACTAGAATATAACGATATAAATGCTCCAAGAGTAGCAGAAACGTTCTATTTTAATAAAGACGAATTTAAAAAATATGAAGGCGTATATTACTGCACAGAGTTAGATGCGATATACGAGTTGAAGACAGAAGATAATGCTTTAACGTATAAGAACATCAAATCTGGAAAGTATTCGTTGTTTTCTGTTTCTGATACATTTTTCTTTTCAGAAGAAGGCTTACTGTCTAAGATTGAATTTAATATGGATAAGAAAAAAAATGTGATAGGTTTTCGGCAAATAAATTCCAAAAAAGAAACATTATTTTCATTTAATAAAGCCAACTAAATGATAAAATTAACTGTAAAGATCCAAATGCCACCTCAAATATCAACAGGCTATTTTACGAGCTACATTAGCAATGGTAGAGTCGATCCAAAATAGAGGATTTTTTATTGCAGAGTTAGTTTTTATGCGCAACACAGGTCAATACCCAAACTCAGTCAAAGAAGAGCAGGTCATTATTAAGCATGTAACCTTAGAAAATACGACATAAGCCTGTAAAATTTTAGATTAAAATGAAACCAATTATTCTCATATTAACCTTGATAATTTTTAGTTGCACATCAGAAAAAAGAGCAACTTCAGAAGAGTTTAATTTTCAATTTGAAGGTGTAACTTTAAACGGTATAATTAACTATCCGAAAAATCAAACCCCAAAAGGTTTAGTGCTTATTATTCACGGCTCTGGGACAACTAATGCTGTGGCCGACAATTGGCACGCAGATATAAGAAATACTATTAATAACGCAGGCTATACAACCTTTATGTGGGACAAAATGGGTTGTGGTAAAAGTGGTGGTAGCTTTAATTATAATCAGTCGGTTTACAATAGCTCAGATGAAGTTATTACAGCTATAAACACATTAAAAGAAACTACTATTTCAGGTTCAGAAAGGATTGGGCTTTGGGGAATTAGTCGCGCAGGATGGATTAATCCTATTGTAATTAATAAGTATAAAAATATTAAGTTTTGGATTTCTGTAAGTGGTGTAAATGACAAAGAAAACTTTGATTATTTATTCAAAAATAATTTAGAAATTGCTGGTATACCAAAGGATAGTATTGCACTGCTTTCAAAAGAATTAAAAGAAAGTGTAAGATTATCGCATAGCGGCGCAACTTATGAAACTTATTTAGAAGCTACCCAAAACCTACGAAAAAATAAGTTTTTCTATCGCTTTAACAACCACAGAAAAACTACCGCAGAAGGTTATTATGCTTATCAAGAAAAATTGATGAAAGAAACCATAGATTCAGTCACAGGATTACAGGTTTATGTCAAAGATTTTGATCGTATTTTATCTAAAGTAGATTGTCCAGTATTAGCCATTTTTGGTGAAAAGGATAAACACGTCGACTGGCACAAAACAAAAGCACTTTACGAAAATGACATTAAACCAAATACCAATTTGACTATAAAGACCTATCCTGAAACAAATCATAATTTATTCAAATGTCACACAGGTGGCTTTTATGAATTTGAAGACACTAACATAAGCTATGAACGACCTAAGGGCTACTTAGAGTTTATAAAAAAGTGGTTACAGGATTTGGAATAGTACAGGTGTAATTAACACTGAAATTATTTTCCGAAAATTAATTTTCACAAATAACAGAACTACTATCTTTAGATACATCTAAAGTAACCGTCTTTCCTAAAACCAAAGCTCTATTATCCTTTTCATGCCCAGCAGGCATATTAAACGCAATAGGGAAATCATAATCGGCCAAAGCATCTAAAATAAGTTGTTCTATAGAACTACCCCAAAGTGTTGTATTTTTTCTAAGCTTTGTCATATCACCGACAATTAATCCACCAAGATTTTCAAAATAACCGGCACGTTTCATACTTTGAAGCATACGATCTATATGGTATTTATACTCACCTATCTCTTCTATAAATAGAATTTTTCCTGAAGTATCAAGGCTTTCATCAGAACCTAACATGGTATGCAGCATCGTTAAATTCCCACCGACTAACGGACCTGTGGCTTTACCTATTTTATTATCGTTTGAGCCTTCTAAAATATAACTTACAGGCTTGCCAAATAGGGTAGATTTAAAGGTGTCTACGGTTTCTTTAATATCGCTTAAATCTTTGGTTAAGCTCACGCACATTAAAGCATGAAGCGATTGAAAACCATTATTATGCAATTGATTATGCAATGCTGTGATATCAGAATACCCTATAATCCATTTAGGATGTTCCTTAAATTTCGTGTAATCCAATTTGTCTAAGATTCTAACCGTACCATAGCCACCTCGTGCGCACCAAATGGCACTAATCTTAGGATCATCCATTACTTTCTGTAAGTCTTCACAACGCTCATCATCAGTACCTGCAAAATGATTAGCCTTACTAAAAACATGGTCTCCAACAACAACATTTAATCCCCAATTTTTTAAAAGGTCTTTAGCCTGTTGCACTTCACGCTCTCTATTTTTTAAAATTCCAGATGGAGCAACAATGGCTACGGTATCGCCTTTTTTTAGATATGGCGGTTGAATTATTTCAGAAGTCATTTTCTTAGAATTATCTGTTTTATTTTGAGCATAAATCTGATTACTTTGACCAATATTAATTGTAAGGAAAGTAATTATAACAAGACTTCTCAAAACCATATAAATGTGCTTTTTGTAAATGTACATTTTTTTTAGAACTGTTTTCTATTACGTACTTTTGTAGACTTAAAATAAATTGAACTCATGTCAAAACGATACACCATAACAGCAGCATTACCTTACACTAATGGTCCAATTCATATTGGACATTTAGCTGGAGTATATGTTCCTGCAGATATCTATTCAAGATATTTAAGATTAACTGGTAATGATGTTGCGTTTATTTGTGGTAGTGATGAGCATGGTGTGCCAATTACAATTAAAGCAAAAAAAGAAGGAGTTACCCCTCAAGATATCGTAGATAAATATCACGCTATAATTAAATCGTCCTTTGAAGATTTTGGAATTTCTTTCGACAACTATTCAAGAACATCTGCAAAAATTCATCACGAGACAGCTTCAGAATTTTTCAAAACCTTATATGATAAAAATGAATTCGTAGAAGAAGTTTCTGAGCAGCTATATGATGCTGAAGCTAATCAATTTTTGGCGGATAGATTTGTCATTGGCACATGTCCAAAGTGTGGTTATGAAGAAGCTTATGGAGATCAATGTGAAAACTGTGGTACCAGTCATAATGCCACAGATTTAATAAATCCTAAATCTGCAATTACTGGTAATACTCCAACACTAAGAGAAACTAAGCACTGGTTTTTACCTTTAAACAAACATGAAGCATTCCTAAACGACTGGATTTTAAAAGGTCATAAAAAAGATTGGAAGCCTAATGTTTATGGCCAGGTGAAATCATGGATTGATGATGGACTAAGACCAAGAGCCGTGACACGTGACTTAGACTGGGGAATTCCAGTACCTGTAGAAGGTGGTGAAGGTAAAGTACTCTACGTTTGGTTTGATGCTCCTATAGGTTATATCTCCTCAACTAAAGAATGGGCAGCGCGCGAAGGAAAAAATTGGGAAGATTACTGGAAGAATAAAGACACAAAACTTGTTCATTTTATTGGTAAGGATAATATTGTTTTTCACTGTATCATTTTTCCTTCAATGCTAAAAGCAGAAGGCTCTTATATTTTGCCAGAAAATGTGCCTGCTAACGAGTTTTTAAATCTTGAAGGCAATAAACTTTCAACGTCTAAAAACTGGGCAGTTTGGTTACCAGAATATTTAATAGATTTTCCGCAACAACAAGATGTCTTACGTTATGCCTTAACTGCTAATGCACCTGAGACTAAGGATAACGATTTTACTTGGAAGGATTTCCAAGCCAGAAACAACAATGAACTTGTTGCCATCTTTGGAAATTTTGTGAATCGTGTTGTAGTCTTAACAAATAAATATTATGACGGTGTGGTACCAACACCATCAGAATACAAAGACATTGATGAAGAAACTTTAGCTGCATTGAGAGCGTATCCAGCAGTGATTTCAAGCTCAATTGAGCGCTATCGTTTTAGAGAAGCAAGTCAAGAGTTAATGAACTTAGCACGTCTTGGTAATAAATACTTAGCAGATGAAGAGCCTTGGAAAACTATTAAAACTGATGAGGACCGTACTAAAACCGTAATGTTTGTTGCCTTGCAAATCGCTTCTGCCCTAGCAGTATTAAGTGAGCCGTTTTTGCCATTTACATCAAATAAGCTAAAAGGTATTTTGAATTATTCTGAAAATCAATGGGATGATATTGCTATTAAGGCTATTTTATTATCCTCAAATCATGAGATACAAAAAGGAAAACCAGAGTTGCTATTCTCTAAAATTGAAGATTCAGAAATCCAGAAACAGTTAGACAAACTTGAGGCTAGTAAAAAAGCAAACGAGGCAGCCAACAAATCGGTAGAGCCTCAAAAAGAAGAGATTACTTTTGATGATTTTACCAAATTAGACATTAGAGTAGGTACAATATTAGAAGCGGAAAAAATGCCTAAAACTAAAAAGCTTCTCGTACTTAAAGTTGATACGGGAATTGATACGCGTACTATAGTTTCTGGGATTGCAGAAAGTTTTAAACCTGAAGAAGTTGTTGGTAAGCGTGTAACCGTACTCGTTAATTTAGCCCCTAGAGCTTTACGCGGAGTTGAGAGTCAAGGTATGATTTTAATGACTGAAGATGAATCTGGTAATTTGGTATTTGTTAATCCAGATATCGATGGTGTATCTAACGGCTTAAAGATTAGTTAATGCCTGATAAAGCAATATTAAGGCAAGTTAAAGATTTACAAACTCAACAAGATCGACTCATAAAGTCAAAAGGGAATATGCCTGAAATAGAAGTATTTGCCCCATGCCATGATAAAGCAAAAGTAATTCTATTACATCAACTGAATGATTAGTTGGTTCATAGTTATATTAAAACTATTATATCATTGGACATTGATACTATTAAAACAAAATCAATTTTTTTATAGTTCATCTTAGCTTATTTTTTGGCAATCTTAGAATTGCTTACAGTGAATAAGACAAAATAAATACAGCACTTACGATTGTGAGAGAAATATCATATAATATACGTCTTATGATAAAAAATTGTAAAATGCAATAAAAACCTCACAACATAAATCGTAAGATTCACTTATAAAG
>Ga0189289_10356_pt1 | contig 22501 bp, 23 predicted proteins | sample UW106minimetaG_FD_130313 | JGI IMG/M metagenome (GOLD analysis project Ga0189289, IMG submission 130313) | Marine microbial communities from the Costa Rica Dome - UW106 mini metaG | ecosystem: Environmental > Aquatic > Marine > Oceanic > Photic zone | place: Costa Rica: the Eastern Pacific...
AAAATTTTAATACCGTTAATCAATTTATCCAGAGTCCCAAGTCGCAGTTAAATTCAGTAGCTGCGTATTACGAAAATAGTGATAACGGGCAGAAAACTTCTCAATCTGAATCGTCTGATCCAGTAAGTACAAATCACGATAAGTCAAACGATTCGAAGGTTGCTTTGAATACAGAAAATAAAGAACCTAATTCAAGTTTTAAGAAGTTAGAATTAATTAAAGGGCCAGAATTAAAGTCTACGATTAAGAAAACAATTGAGGAAAGAAATACTGCCGTAACTAACCAATCTAAGGCTCAAAACACCACCAATTCTTCAGTTACTGAGAATAGTCAAAAAGAAAAAGAAACGGAAATTCTTAGAGAAGACCCGAAAAAAGAATCTCTTTATGATGCAATCGCTGATACTAATGAAGAGGAAGATATTATTAATGAAAAAGAAAGTGAATCAAACAGGTGGAGCATAAGACCGCATGTTGCACCTGTTTACTACAGTTCTCTTGGTAATGGATCTTCTATAGATCAGCAATTTGCTGAGAATACCAAAAGTGGTGATATTAATATGAGTTACGGTATTTCTGGTTCTTATGCTATTTCTAATAAATTAAAAGTAAGAGCAGGGGTTAATTTAGTTAATCTTAACCAGACGACTTCTGGTGTTTTAGCAATAACCAATCCAAATCCTGCTGCCTCAGTAGCTTTTATTACTGTAGGAGGAAGAACACCTCAAAAATATCAGAATATTACGCTTAATAGTAAAACACAGTCATTATCATTAATGAGTACAACTTCAATGGTGGCTTCTTCTGATTTAAGTTCTTATAAAGTAGGAAGTATCGATCAACGCATTGGTTTTATTGAGGTGCCATTAGAAGTAGAATATGCACTGTTAGATAAAAAGTTTGGCATTAATGTGATTGGTGGATTTAGTACTTTCTTTTTAAATAATAACGAATTGTACGCTGATCTTGATGGTGTATCTACGTTAATCGGTGAAGCTAATAATATAAATAGTACAAGTTTTAGTGCCAACTTTGGATTGGGCTTAGATTACAACTTGTCTAAACAATGGAATATAAATCTTGAACCTCAGTTCAAGTATCAACTGAATACATTCAATAACACATCTGGAGATTTTAGACCGTTCTTTATTGGAGTGTATACAGGTATAAGTTTTAAGTTTTAGGTGAACTTTAAATTAGGTTAGATTGTTGCAACACATAAAAAGCAATGATGAATGCAATGATGACAAAAAAGCTACTCGTGGTTAGGGTGGCTTTTCCTTTTTTAGACACTTTTTAAATTTTTACATAGTTCATCTTCAATTACCTCTCGTACTTCTGCATTTAGAGATTTGGTATCGTCTATAGTTAGCGACTCAGTAGTAAAGAAAAGATGAATTTTGGCTAACATTCTGCCAGGACCACCACTAAAGAAGGTATATGAAAAGCGCTTCTTATTATCATAGAACGTTATAGGTACAACAGGTATTTTATGATTAATAGCTAATCGAAACGCACCATCCTTAAAGGTATCTAATACAATAGCCTCATCTGGCACTCCACCTTCTGGAAAAATACAAATACTTAAACCTTGTTTAAGTCTACGTTGTGCCCTTAAAAAAACAGCTTGTCTACTTTTAACACTGCTGCGATCTACGAGTATACAAGTACGCTTGTAAAAGAATCCAAAAAGTGGAATTTTTGCTAATTCTTTCTTACCAACAAATACAAATGGATTTTTAACTGACACCAACATTAGCATAATATCCGTCATTGAGGTATGGTTCGCTACAAACATGTAGCTTTTCTTACGATCTGGGGTTTCTTCTCGCAGGATTTTATAATTGAAGCCCATTCCTATTAAGATGAATTTAGCCCACATTCTAGCGAGTCTAAAGAAATAAGGATACCATTGCTCTCTTGAAATAGATAGAAGTAAAACTGGAAATAAAACAATAATAGGTATTGCCACTAGTATGTAAAACCATATGCGATACAAAACCCAAAATGGATATTTAAATATTGCCATAGCACCAAAACTAACTAAATAGTTTTAGTAAAAAAATTATCTTTGCGCATCGTTTAATTTTAAAAGAAATTCCTGTTTTTACAGGACGTTGACATGGCAAGAATACTAACAGGCATACAAAGTACAGGGACACCGCATTTAGGAAATATTTTAGGCGCTATTTTACCTGCAATAGAAAAAGCCAAAGACGAGGCTAATGATTCTTACTTATTTATTGCAGACCTTCATTCTTTAACTCAGATTAAAGACGCCAAAATCCTTCGTAACAATACCTACTCTACTGCAGCTGCGTGGTTAGCATTTGGTCTTGATATCGATAAAACCGTTTTTTATAGACAGAGCGATGTGCCACAAGTTACCGAGTTGGCCTGGTATCTTAATTGTTTCTTTCCTTTTAAGCGTTTAGAATTAGCCCATAGTTTTAAGGATAAAGCAGACCGACTAGACGATGTTAATGGTGGCTTATTTACCTATCCTATGCTAATGGCAGCAGATATTCTACTTTACGACTCTGAAATTATTCCTGTAGGTAAAGATCAAGAACAACATATTGAGATGACACGTGATGTTGCTTCACGTTTTCATGCTAAAATGGGAGGTGAAACCTTTGTGTTACCAAAAGCAGATATTCAAAAAGATACCATGCTTATTCCGGGTACCGATGGTGCAAAAATGAGTAAGAGTAAGAATAACATTATAAATATCTTTTTACCAGAAAAGAAATTGCGCAAGCAGATTATGTCCATTCAAACTGATAGCACTCCATTGGAAGAACCAAAGGATTGGAAAACCTGTAATTGCTTTGCTATTTATAGTCTTTTAGCTTCTGAAGAGCAAATCACTGAAATGAAGGCTAACTATGAAGGTGTTAATTATGGGTATGGCCATGCTAAACAAGCCTTATACGAATTAGTACTTGAACAGTTTGCTAAACCTAGAGAACGCTATAGCTACTACATGGATAATCTTACTGAGGTTGATGCCGCTTTAGCTAAAGGTGCTGATAAAGCTAAAATTGTTGCTGATAATGTATTAAAGCGTGTGAGGGCCAAGGTTGGGTACTAATACAATTCAAATAACTTTCCAGGTAAGGGTCTAACCACACCTTTAAGTTCCATATTCAACAAAATTCCTGCCAATTTGTAAGACGGTATATTACAATCTATGGCAATAACATCTAACAGTTGCTTATCGTTTGCTTTTAGGTAATTGTATATGGTTTTTTCATCAGAGTCTAATTCCACAAACAATTGCTTCTGTACAGCAGGTTTCTGTTCAGATTCTAACTGCCAATTCAATAAATACGGAACATCCAAAGGCTGAGACAATAAATGTGCTTTTTGAAATTTAATTAGGTTGTTACACCCAACACTTTGGCTATCAGTAGTACGGCCTGGAACAGCAAAAACTTCTCGATTGTATGAATTGGCAATATCTGCAGTGACCAAACTACCACCCTTTGCGGCAGATTCTATAACAATAGTTGCTTCACTTAATCCAGCAATAATACGATTGCGTTTTAAAAAGTTATTACGATCAAAGGCATCTGTACTCCAAAAATCGGTAAAAAAGCCACCATGCTTTTCGATATCTGCAACATACTTCTTATGTACTTTAGGATAAATCTGATTTAGGCCATGCGCCAAACATCCTATGGTCTGAAGATTGTGTTTAAGTGCTGCCTTTTGAGCGGTTATATCTGTTCCATAAGCAAAGCCAGATACTACAATTGGGTTATATGGGGCTAAGGCCTCGACTAATTTTTCGCAAAAGGCAATTCCATTAGTCGTTATTTTCCTGGCTCCCACTATACTTATAATGGGTTGCTGCTTTATATTGACACAACCTGACTGGAATAATACGATTGGACCATCAATACAATGCTTTAATTTTTCAGGATAGGTGTCATCCATAAAATAATGGGTTAGAATATTGTTGTCTTTTATAAATCGCAGTTCATTCTCTGCTTCTTCTAAATGAATGTTGTCAAAAAGACCTTCTATGGTGATACTTCCAATCCCATCAATTTTTAAAAGCTTAGTCTTTTTTTCTTTAAGCACTGCTTCAGCAGAACCACAGTGATTAATTAACTTCTTAGCCGTTGTAGATCCTATTTTTGGAACATGCTGTAAGGCCAAGGCATAAATTAATTGTTGCTCTGTCATTTTAAAGTATTGATAGCGAACTTACAAGAAACTAAAATTTTCTGATGTTAATAACTATCTGTGCCTAAACTTTTATCACTTTCAAAAATTTTTAATTTTGTTTTACTCGATAAGCGAGATATAACCTAATTCTGGTTTGTGTTTGTTTGTTTCTCAGTTCTACTCACAATCCCGTTTTAGTTTTGCAAGCAGAAATTATATGCAATTAGAAACTTACATTGGTGATCTATTATACCGTTACGATTGTGTAACCATTCCAGGGTTTGGTGCGTTTTTAACGAACCGTGTTTCTGCTAAGGTTCACGAATCTACGCATACATTCTATCCGCCAAGAAAAGTATTGTCTTTTAATGAGCAATTGCAAAATAACGATGGCTTATTAGCTAACTACATTGCTGAAGTAGAAAAGCTGCCTTACGAGACAGCAAATGCTAAAATTGCTAAGCAGGTTAAAGCTATCAAGTCTTACTTAATCGAAGGAGAAACTATTCAACTAGAAAATATAGGTGAGCTCATCTTAAATGCTGAAGGTAAAATAATATTTAGTCCTTCTACTCATATCAATTATCTGACTGACGCTTTTGGTTTATCGCATTACACATCTAAATCTGTTTCTCGCGAACTTTATAAAAAAGAGGTTGAAGCAATAGAAGAGAAAACTCCTATTGTTATAACGCCAGAAAAAAGATCGAAGAACAATTGGTTAAAATATGCGGCCGCAGCAGTTCTAGTTTTAGGGTTTAGTAGCTATCTTGGTTATAACTACTATAGCACTTCTATTGAGAATCATAATCAATTAGCCCAAGAAGATGCTAATGCACAATTAGATGCCAAAGTACAAGAGGCTACATTTGTTATCAGCAACCCATTACCTGCGGCTACCTTATCTCTAGAAAAGCAAGCGGGAAATTACCATATTGTGGCTGGAGCTTTTAGAATTGAAGCTAACTCTGAGAAGAAAGTGAAACAACTAAGAGCTAAAGGCTATAAGGCTAGAACAATTGGTAAAAACAGATACGGTTTACACGAAGTAGTGTATGAAAGCTATCCTAATAGACTTGAGGCACAAAATGCGCTTTACAAAATCCGAAAAGCGCACAACAAAGATGCTTGGTTATTGATCAAGAAATTAGACTAATCTTTTTATAGCCTTTAATTTATTTCAATCTATCTTTGCGAAAATTATTGTGATTTATGCAACCTAGAACCGCATTTCAATCTAAAACTGTAGTAACAGATCTTGTTTTACCAAGTGAAACTAACCCAATTAATAATTTATTTGGTGGTGAGCTTTTAGCTCGTATGGATAGAGCAGCTAGTATTGCCGCAAGAAGGCACTCACGACGTATCGTTGTTACTGCCTCTGTTAATCATGTAGCTTTTAATAGATCTGTACCTTTAGGAAGTGTTGTAACCATCGAAGCCAAAGTATCTCGTGCCTTTACCTCCTCTATGGAGGTTTACATGGATGTTTGGATAGAAGACCGTGAATCTGGTGAATGCATAAAGGCTAATGAAGCTATTTACACATTTGTTGCTGTTGACGAAACAGGTCGTCCTGTTAAAATTCCTGAGCTTATTCCAGAAACTGATTTAGAAAAAGAACGCTTTGAAGCTGCATTGCGCCGAAAACAATTAAGTTTAGTTTTAGCCGGAAAGCTTAAACCAGCTGATGCGACAGAACTTAAAGCGCTTTTTGAATAGTATTAAACCTTTTTGAATCTTTTGAGTCTTATCATTAAACCAAATTTATTTAATGATGAGATACCTAGTTTACACTTTAGTTTTTGTATTTGCTTTAAGCTTTAGTTCTTGCGCAAGTCGTGTCGTTGTAAAACAACCTGCAACTGTTACTGTAGTCACAAAATTACCTAAACAATATAAAATTGTTAGAGTAAAAGGAAAGCGCTATTACTTTTTTAATGGTAAACATTATAGAAAAACCAGAAGCGGTTATGTTGTGGTTAAAGTCTAATTCTTAATAAGCCAGTATTCTGGATTAAGTACCTGATTATTTTTATTGATTCTGAAGCCTAATAACGTTTCACCACGTAAGCGATTGGTGAATACTTGACCGATAGTTTGACCAGTCTCAATTTTATCCCCTTTTTTCACATAAACTTTAGAAAGGTTCATATAAATAGTCAGGTAGTTACCATGTCTAATTAGTATTGCAGGATTTCCATTCTTTACTATTAGAACTTCAGAAACTTCACCCTTAAATACCGCTTTTACCTCTGCATTGGTCTCAGTAGCAATTTGAATGCTCTTGTAATTATTAGTCACCGACGCATCTGTTAATGACCGTCGTTTACCAAATTTACCTTTTATTACACCTCTTGTAACTGGCCAACCCAATTTGCCCTTATTAGCTTCAAAACTAGAGGCTAATCTTTTGGCTTCTGGAGTTAATACAAACTTACCTGTTGAATTTGTTTTACCCGCCTTCTTGTTTGATGCTGCAATAGCTTCTCTAATTAATCGGTTTATCTCTTTATCAATACGATCTGCTTCTTGCCGCTTTTTCTTAATCTGAGCTGTAAATTTACTCATATCAGCCTTTATAGAAGCCATTAATACTTCACGTTCCTTTAACTCCTTTTCAAGCTGTCGTTTTGCAATTCTATTTTCATCAATAAGTTTCTGCTTATCCTCTTTTTGTTTTGAAAGCGCAATATTTAGCTCTTGTAATTCCTTGGTTTTTGTTTTAATTACTTCACCTTGCTCCTTAAGGTAATTCGCATATTGCTTTATATACTGCAATCTTTTGTATGCTTGTTTAAAGTTACTTGAAGACAATAAAAACATGACCTTACTTTGTTCAGACTTGCTTTTATAAGCCTTTACAATCATGGCTGCATAATCGTCCTTTAATTCTTGTAACTGGGTCCTTAGGCTTGTTATTTCTTTTTGATTTGCATTTATCTCACGTGTCAATAAATTGGCTTGCTCATTAGTTATTCTTATGAGATTCTTTCGTCTTTGGACCTTGTAGTTTAAGTCTTCAATCAAAGTAATTTCAGAACGCTCCTCTTTCTTTTTACCCGTTAAAAAAGCCTTGAATTTATCAATTTCACGCAGAATTTCTTGACGTTGTGCCTCGAGCTTTTTTTGCTTGTCACTTTGAGAAAAAGTGAACGTAGAGAAAAGGACAAATCCTATGAGAAGAAAAGTTCTGGAATTATCTAGACGCATTATTTAATAACTATTTCTTTATATCCCTTTGGAATTTTAAATGGAAATCTTACCTCCTCATTTAGCGTAATAGATTTAAATTCCAGTACAATGGAAACTTCATCACTATCCTCTACGGCAATTATTCTTATATCTTTTGGTAAAACCTGCCTATCTACTTCTTGATAGGCTTTATAATCTATTTGAAGTATACGCTTTTTTAATTGCTGAAACAATTGCAAACTGTCCATTTTAAAGTGCGCTGGATTAATGAGGTAAAATAGTTCTAGCAAGGCATTTTGATTTTTTGGTTGTAAGGCATAAGAATTGCCATTCACCGAAACTGAGTGCGATTGCTCTTTTAAATCATAAATTGCCTGTCCTAGTAGCACATTCTGAACTTTATTAAAGTCTAATTCTACTCCTACAAAATCACTTAATAATTTATAATCACCATCAAAATATTCATTGTCTTGCTTGTTATAGAAGCGCACTTTTTCTGGTGTTATCATCATGCGTGCAAGACCTAGAGGCGCACTAAGCCAAATAACTTTATCTTTTTCTACCCTCAGATTAAAAGTTGCACCTTGTTCTTTGTCGCCTTGAGCTAAATCTATTCTAACCCTAGCTTGCATAGTGTTAAAATCAGCGTCGTTTTTTTGATGTTGCTTTATAACTTGCTTTGCAGAAAGTCTTTCGCTAGCCTCACCAGAAGCGATAACATTTTTAGCAGATTTACAATTGGTCGTAACACCAACTAAAACAAAAAGCAAAGTGAATTTTATAATCCTATTTATAAAAGTATGATTCATTTATTGCTGGTTTTTAAGGACTTGTGCCTTTTTAGCAAACGTTTCAGATTTACTATTGTTATTTAAAGCTTTATAGGCAACACTCAATTGCGTGTAAAAGTCTGATTCCATTATTGGATTATCAATTAAGAAATCTAAACCTATCTCTAAACTGTCAATTGCCTTTTTATGTGCACCTTGTTGATTATTTGCAACTCCGTTTACTAAATATAAAATAGGTTGTGCTGGATACAATTCAAGGGCTTCTTCACTCTCTGTGACAACATCTTCAAACGCTTGTAAATCTATCTGAATCAGTAAGATATCCTTTATTAGTTTAAAATCATTTGGGTTCTGTTTTAAGGCTTCTTTAAAATTTGCTAAGGCCTTTGCCTTATCACCAGACTTTAAATAGTACTGCCCTAAATTATTATATGTTGCTGCGTCTTTATTATTATCTACTAATGCTGTGATTTCAACTAAATCCGATTCATATTCAGGATTTTTTGACACAAAACTCACAAAATCCTTTAATACTTTAGCTTTAGCCTCTGCATTAATCTCAGGACTTGTTAGAGAAATTTTTACTGAGTTAATGGCATCGTCTATTTTTTCGTCTTCAAGATAAAACTTGTATAAAGCGAGATGTACAAACTTTGAGTCTGGTTTTATTTTTAAAAGGTTCTGAGCTGCTTTATACGCTTTTTTTCTATTACCAATTTGACTGTATCTGTAAATGAGTTTTAAATGATTTTCTTCGTTATTTGGGTTATTAGCAATGCGTTGTTCTAAATTATCGATACGATCGTCTGCGTTACCCGTAATTCTGTAAATATCGTTACGCATAGCATCCCTACTTTCGCTTACACCTAATTCTTGATCTAACTCATCTAAAAGTTCTAAAGCCTGCTTATAGCGCTTTTCTCTTGCGTATAAAGCGGCAAGATCCTCTTTGTAGTCAGGATGATACTTAACGAGTTGTTTAATGGTTTTAATAGCGTTATCAATATCATCTTGTTGAAAGTATACATCGTACAATTCATCAAGGAACCACTCATTATCCGGTTGCATGCTAATGGCCTTCTTAAGATTGTCTTCAGCAGCACCAAAGTTTTTAAGTTTATTGTAGTTCTTTCCTAATTCAAAATAAATTACTGGCCTTTTACTGTCCAGGTTTAAACACTTATATAGTGATTCGACAGCTCTGTCATAATTCTCAATCCCCTTTTGCTTAAGTGCCTCGAAAAAATATTCTTGAAATTCATCTTTTACATTGCCCAAATCGTCATCAGGTCGTTTATTAAAATCAACCTGAGCAGTTAAAGAGTAAGGGAAGATTAGTAAGCCTAATAAAAAGGTTACTACCGCAATTTTATATTTATATTCCTTACTCATATTTTAATAAATCCTCAACAACATTCATTTTGTGCAAAACCTCAATTTCATCACATGCCTCTCTCATAATTTCTCTAAAATCATTGGCAACGTCAGGCAAATTATCTCCTGAAGCTTTAAAAATAAGCGCATTTGGCTACTGTGCGTAGGCTATAAAATCACCATTATTATTTTTATGTAATCTAGAGCCTAAGCTACCTTCATGCTTATATATTAGCTCAGTAAAACCTCGCCACCCTTTTTTAAAGTCGTCTATTTTGTTAGATTTTACTTTAAATCTATAAAGGATTATAAACATGTAGTGTTAGATTATCAATAGTTATTCCAAAACAGAATAGTCGCCTATACTAATTTTGGTAAAGCCACCATCATACTTAACATGGTTACCAATCATAGCCCCCTCTAAATTAGCGTTTTTAATAGTTGTTTGATTCTGGATTAAGCTATTTTTAACGCTTGAGTCTTCTATAAGGCAATCTTTTCCTATAGAAACGTTTGGTCCAACCGATGTATTACGTAACACTGTACCATCACCAATAAAACAAGGCTCTATTATATTTGCGTTTTCCAAAACCACAGAATCATGCACCAATTGCTCTTCATTATCAGCCGCTAAGAATCCTAACATTTTAGCATTAGTCTCCAAAGTGACATTCTTGTTTCCACAATCCATCCACTCATCAACAGAACCTGTTTTAAATACTTTACCATCTGCCATCATACGTTTAATACCATCATTTATTTGGTATTCACCACCATTCATAACGTTTTCATCTAACACCTCTTGAAGCTTATCCTTTAAAACGGCTACCTCTTTAAAGTAATAAATACCAATTACAGCTTGGTCACTCACAAACTCAGAAGGCTTTTCTACCAACTCTACGATGCTATCTTTTTCATCTAGTTTAACTACACCATAAGCTTCAGGATTTTCTACGCGCTTCGTCCAAATAACACTATCTGCTGTTGGATCTAAATCAAACTCAGCTCTTATTAAAGTGTCTGCATAAGCAATAACCGCTGGACCTGATAAGGAAGGTTTTGCACTCATAATTGCATGTCCCGTTCCTAAAGGTTGGTCTTGTCTGTAGATAGATGCTTTTGCACCTAATTCTTTTGCTAAACTGCTTAGGCTTTCTACAACATCATCACCAAACCAAGCTGGATCACCAAGAACAAAGGCAACCTCTTCTATAGGTTGCTTTAAAACCTTGGCTATATCTTTTACCAAACGATGCACAATAGGTTGTCCTGCAACTGGAATTAAGGGTTTTGGTACTGTTAAACTATGAGGTCTTAGGCGAGATCCACGTCCTGCCATTGGTACTATTATTTTCATTTTATAAGTCTATGTTTGATTTGATTATTTTGTTCCTGTGCTGCCAAAACCTCCTTCGCCTCTCTCAGTTTCAGATAGCGTTTCTACTTCATCCCATTCTGCACGTTCATGCTTAGCAATAACAAGTTGCGCAATACGTTCGCCATTATTTATGGTGAACTCTTCATTGGATAAGTTTACGAGAATAACTCCTATTTCGCCTCTATAATCGGCATCTATAGTGCCTGGTGCATTAAGTACTGTTATTCCTTTTTTTGCTGCTAATCCACTACGCGGTCTAACCTGAGCTTCTATTCCTATCGGTAACTCAATAAATAAACCAGTGCCAACAATGGTACGTTCTAATGGTTTTAAGATCCTTGCTTCAGTAATATTTGCACGTAAATCCATACCTGCTGAAGCTATGGTTTCATAATGTGGTAAATCGTGTCTTGATTTGTTAATTATTTTAATTTTCATCCCCTATTTAATAATGCTTTTAATTCCGTCTTTTCTAATAGAATGACTAATACAACAAACACTGTCATTAACAATGTGCTAAGGTAATAGTTGGCTCTTAGATGTTCAAACGAAATATAGGATAACACAACGGCTATAAGTATATAAAAGCCAATTCTAGAAACTTGATAAGGAACTCTATAATATTTCTGTCCTAACAGGTAGGATACGCTCATCATTACAAAATAAGCTACAAGAGTTGTCCAAGCGGCCGCTATAAAACCATACTCTGGCAATAACCAAATGTTCAAACCTATGGTTATGAGCGCTCCAATAATTGAAATGTACATTCCAAATCTCGTTTTATCTGTGAGTTTATACCAAATGGCTAAATTGAAATAAATCCCTAAAAAAAGATTGGCTAAAAGAACCACAGGAACAATTTCTAATGCTTTCCAGTAATTAGGATCTCTAACAATTAGTGCTTTAAAAGGATCTATAAATCCAATGATAAACAATAATATAATCAACCCAAAGATTACAAAATACTTCATAACGAGTGCATACGTAGTTTTAGCATTTTTTTCTTTGGCATAATTAAAAAAGAAAGGTTCTGCTCCTAATCTAAAAGCTTGAATAAAAATGGTCATGAAAACAGCTAGTTTATAACACCCCGCATAAGCACCATTGATATCTTTACCTAATACCTCAGGGATTAACCATTTATCAAAATTTTCATTTATAACATAGGCCATTCCAGCCACCATAATCGGCCAAGCATATGAAAACATTTCCTTGAAAACTTCCTTATCGAAAATCCATCTAATTCTAAAGAAATATGGAGATAATAATAATAAGGTCACCGCACTGGCACAAAGATTTGCAATAAAAATATACTGTACCAGATCCGAATTGTCGTATTTAAAAATCTCTATACTAAACTTAGGAATTGCCCACAGAAAAAAGAAATTGAGTATAACATAAACAAAAATGTTAATCAATTTAATGGCTGTAAATTTTAGTGGTTTCCCGGTGGCACGCAAATATGCAAATGGTGCAACAACGATAGTATCTAAAACCAAAACTCCAACTAAATAATTGAAATAGTCCGTTCTCAGACTAAATGCTTCTGCAATTGATTGCCTGAAAAATATAACTAGAAAGAAAACTAATGTCGTTGAAACTAATAAACTGATTAGTGTCGTCGAATACACTTTTTCTTTTTCTTTATGCTTACTAAAAAACCTGAAGAAGGCTGTTTCCATTCCGTAAGTTAATAGCACATTAAAAAAGGCCGCATAAACATAGAAATACGTGTTATCAGAATAACTGGCTGTATCTAAAGTTTCTGTATGCAATGGCACCAAAATAAAATTCATTAATCTTGGTAATACCGTTGCTAAACCGTAGATAATAGTGTCTTTAAAAAAGGATTTAAGAACGCTCAAATTGTAATCTTACTAATACTCTCAAAAATATTAAATATTAACAGTCAAAACAGTTAATTCTACAAAAAAAGCCTTGTGTTTAACAAGGCTTAATTAATTGTGTTTTTCTACTTTTAGTTGTTTTCATGTTCTTCGTCTAAAGAAGCCATACCATTAGCACTTGATTGCTCGTAAATTGAAGGTGGCCCATTCTCGTAATAGATTCCTGCCACTTCATTAATGGCGGTAATTTTACAGTACTTTAATTGGCCATTTTCTGTATAACTAATGACACATTCATCATCTTTTAATTTAAATGGATAATCCACCGGTCTATCTGCTTTCTTAAAGGTATATAAACGCGACGGGTGTTTTAATACTGAAGTGTACTTTCCTTGGTCTTTAATAAGATTACCTCTTAAATTTCGGAAGAAAACCTCGTTAAAAGTTACACCTTCATCAGTATCGGAAATAGGTAGAAAAATATTAATACCTCTTCCACCGACTTTAATTCCTGCGTACCATTCTTGGAATGTCACAGGCTTAACTGTAAATGGTGTTTGTTGTTCGAAATTAGGTGTTGTTAATTTGGGACTAGCACATTGAAATGCAAATGATATCGCCATAGCAAAAACGATAATGTAAGATACTTTTTTAAGATTCTTCATTACTATGTAGGTTAAGATTTAGAAATCCAAGATATAAAATTATCTAGTTTTGCTGATTATTTTCACAATTAATCGATGAAGCGTAAAAAAATGTAAGTTTTTTAAAATAAAAAATCCCAACGTAATACGTCGGGATTATAAATTGTTTTATGCTAAACTAAATTAGCCTTTCTAAATTTTAATTGTTAAGCGCTTCTGCTCCACCAACAATCTCTAAGATCTCATTAGTAATTGCAGCTTGTCTTGCTTTATTATATGTTAACTTCAATTGATCTCTCAATTCTGTTGCATTATCTGTTGCTTTGTGCATTGCTGTCATACGCGCACCGTGTTCTGAAGCAAACGAATCTCTTAACGCCTTAAACAATTGAGTTTTTAATGACTTAGGAATCAACGTTTCAACGATTTCTTGTTTTGAAGGTTCAAAAATATAGTCTAAGTTAACGTTAGCATCACTCTCAACAGGTACTATCGGTAAAAATTGTTCTGACATAACAATTTGAGTTGCTGCATTTTTAAAGCTGTTATACACTAACTCTACTTTATCAAAATCACCTTCAACAAACTTATCCATGATCATTTGTGCAATTTCTGCCACGTTATCAAAGGTTAAGTCATCAAATACCTCGCTTTTATTAGCAATAACATTTCCTCCCTTTCCGAATGCATCATTTACTTTCTTACCAATAGCCAATATCGATACTTCTTTGTCAGAATATTCAGACAACAATACATTAACTTGTTTGATAATATTAGAATTAAATGCACCTGCCAAACCTCTATTAGATGAAATAGCAACAAGAAGCACTTTATTTACCTCTCTTTGCTCAGCAAATTTACTTCCGCTGTCTGCATCTAAAGTTGCACTTAAACTCTGTAAAAGCTCAGTTAACTTATTAGAGTATGGACGCATTGCTGTAATAGCATCTTGAGCTTTCTTTAATTTTGCAGCAGATACCATTTTCATAGCACTTGTAATCTGCATCGTAGAGGATACTGAAGATATTCTATTACGTATTTCCTTTAAGTTCGCCATTCTTTATGTTATAAAGACTCTATGAAAATTCACAGAGTGACATTAGTTTTGTTTTTAAGCACTGAATTTAGCAGAAAGGTCCTTTGCTACATTAGTTAATGTATCAATTACCTCATCTGTTAACTTACCAGCCTTTAAGGTATCTAAGACATCTCTATGCTTAGCATTTAAGAATTCGATATAGTCTCTTTCAAATTCTTTTACCTTTTCAACAGGTACATCTCTAAGTAAGTTTTTAGAACCTGCATAGATAATTGCTACCTGATCTTCAACTGTAAATGGATCGTTTTGAGCTTGCTTCAAGATCTCAACGTTACGCTTACCTTTTTCAATTACATTAAGTGTAGCAGCATCAAGGTCAGAACCAAACTTAGCAAACGCTTCTAATTCACGGAACTGTGCTTGGTCTAATTTTAATGTACCTGCAACTTTCTTCATTGATTTAATCTGAGCCGAACCACCTACACGAGATACAGAGATACCTACGTTAATTGCTGGACGTACACCAGAGTTGAATAAATCTGACTCTAAGAAAATCTGACCATCAGTAATCGAAATTACGTTTGTTGGGATATATGCAGATACGTCACCAGCTTGTGTTTCAATAATTGGTAATGCTGTTAAAGAACCACCACCTTTTACGATTGGCTTTAACGATTCTGGCAAATCGTTCATGTCCTTAGCAATATCATCATCTGCAATTACTTTTGCAGCACGCTCTAATAATCTTGAGTGTAAGTAGAAAACGTCACCAGGATACGCCTCACGTCCTGGAGGACGACGTAATAATAATGATACCTCACGATATGCAACCGCTTGCTTAGATAAATCATCATAAACAATTAATGCTGGACGACCAGTATCTCTAAAGTATTCACCAATTGCAGCTCCTGCGAATGGTGCATATACCTGCATTGGTGCAGGATCTGAAGCGTTAGCAGCTACAATTACAGTATATGCTAAAGCTCCTTTATCTTCTAATGTTTTTGCAATGTTAGCAACAGTAGATGCTTTTTGACCTACAGCTACATACACACAGAATACAGGCTCACCTGCATCGTAAAACTCTTTTTGGTTTAAGATGGTATCAATACATACTGTTGTCTTTCCTGTCTGACGGTCACCAATAACAAGCTCACGCTGACCTCTACCTACAGGAATCATAGCATCGATAGACTTAATTCCAGTTTGCATTGGCTCATCTACCGGCTGACGGAAAATTACACCAGGTGCTTTACGTTCTAATGGCATTTCGTATAAATCACCACCAATTGGTCCTTTACCATCAATTGGGTTACCTAGAGTATCAACAACTCTACCAACCATTTCCTCACCTACTTTAATCGATGCGATACGATTAGTACGTTTTACTGTTGCACCTTCTTTAATTTCTTTAGAAGGTCCTAATAATACGATACCAACGTTATCTTCTTCAAGGTTAAGTACAATACCTTCTAAGCCACCTTCGAATTCTACTAATTCTCCGTATTGCGCATTAGAAAGCCCGTAAGCACGTACAATACCATCACCAACAGTTAATACTGTTCCTACTTCGTTTAATGAAGCACCTGCTTCAAAACCTGAAAGTTGTTGTTTTAAGATTGCTGATATTTCAGCTGGTTTTACTTCTGCCATTTTATTTTAGTCTTTAACTATAATCTATAGCTATTAATTTAATGTAAATTCTCTCTTTAATTTATTTAGTTTATTAGCAACACTAGCATCATATTGCAAGTCACCAACACGTAAAATGAAACCACCTAAAATGGATTCATCTACTATATTTTCAATCTCTGTTGCTTTTCCAGTAAGCTCTTTTACTTTTGCTAATACCTTTTTCTCTAAATCCTTAGTTAAAGGTGTTGCTGAGGTTACTTTAGCAATCTGAGTCTCACGTAAAGCGTCGTATAATTGATTGTATTTTGACGCTACATCGCCTAATAAAGCAATTCTCTTATTTGCAATTAAAGTTTCAATCAAGTTCGAAGTAGCTGTTTTAGCACTTGAAAAAACTGAACTTAAAACTGCCTTCTTATCTGCAGATCTCACAACAGGACTCTGAAGCATTGCTCTTAAATCTATATTCTCAGAAATTGCAGATACAATTTGTTTCATATCAGCATTAACAGCATCAGCTTCCTTATTATCGGTAGCTAAACTTAACACTGCCTTAGCATAACGTATTGCTGCTCTAGACTCTGCCATTTATTTTTAGTTTAATTTAGTTTCACCTAACATATCTTCAACCAACTTAAGCTGTTTGTCTTTGTTAGATAATTCACCACGCACAACTTTTTCTGCGATATCAATTGATAATCCAGCAACATGACTTTTCAACTCTGCCATTGCTGCTTTCTTTTCACTCTCAATTGCCGCTTGTGCCTTTTCAATGATTTTGCTTGCTTTTTCCTGAGCTTCTGTTTCCGCCTTTGCAATAGTTTGCTCTCTAATTTCACGAGCATCCTTAAGCATTGCTTCTCTTTCAGCACGTGCTTCTTGTAAGATACGCTCATTATCTGCTTGAAGATTCTCCATCTCCTTGCGTGCATTCTCTGCTGAAGCTAAAGCGTTTTTAATACCTTCTTCTCTATCGCTAACAGCACCGAGAATTGGTTTCCAAGCGAATTTTCTTAAAATAAAAAGTAGGACTAAAAACGTAATTAATGTCCAAAAAACAAGTCCAAATTCAGGTGTAATTAAATCCATTTCGTTTTGTTTAAAATAATTTAAATTTTAAAGAATACAGAAGCAACCAACCGTTACTTCTGTATCTCTTTGTGTCTTATCCCTGTAAGAAAGCAACAACAACACCAAATAGTGCTACCGCTTCTACGAAGGCTGCTAAGATTAATGCAGAAGATTGAATCTTTCCGTGCATTTCTGGCTGACGAGCCATAGCTTCCATAGCTGACCCACCAATCTTACCAATACCAACACCAGCTCCGATCGCTGCTAAACCAGCTCCAACAGCTGCAATTCCAGTAATAGTCATAATATAAAATTTAAATTAATTAATGATGTTCTTCTTCAGTTGCCATTCCAAAATAAAGGGCTGACAATATTGTAAATATATATGCTTGTATTGCTGTTACAATAACCTCAATAACTGTAATAAATAATGAGAACGCTACAGAAACTGGTGCAATTGCTACAGTTTTAAATACAAATATCAATGACATTAATGCTAATATGATTACGTGTCCTGCAGTGATGTTAGCAAACAAACGAATCATTAGAGAAATTGGCTTCACAAACATTCCAATTATCTCAATTGGCATTAAAAATATTTTCATTGGTACAGGAACTCCTGGCATCCAAAAGATGTGTTTCCAGTAATTTTTGTTACCACTAAATGTTGTTATAATAAAAGTAATTGTTGCCAGTGTAAAGGTAAACGCAATATTACCACTTAAGTTGGCGCCATTAAGAATAGGAATAAGTCCAAAAATATTATTAATCCATATAAAAAAGAATATGGTTAACAAATACGGCATGTATCTTTTGTATTTGTGCTCGCCAATCATTGGTCGTGCAATCTCATCTCTTACGAATACGATTAAAGGCTCTACAAAACTTGCAATACCTGAAGGTACATTGTCATCAGACCTTTTGTAACGACGAGCAGCCGTCAAAAAGATTAAGAATAATACTGCAATTGACACCCACATCATAAATACGTTTCTCGTAATAGATAAATCAAATTTTGGACGGTGTGCATTTGTTGGATGTCCTTCAGCATCATAAGCAACTTCAGAAGCACCTTCATCTAAAATGTAAACCTTCTCATGGACATTTACAAAACGCTGACCATTTCTTTCAACAATCTCATGACCATGGTAATCGTGGTGAAAAGCCGATGATGAAAAAGTGGTTAATCCTTTATCTGTATATACAATAACAGGAAGTGGTATTGTTATATGCGCTTCGTTTTCTTCACCTTGGTTTAAGGTTGCGATGTGCATTCCATAGGCATCCTTAACGTGATGTAAAATCATCTCTTTGGGATCGAATTTTTCATCTTCTCCTCCTTCTTTAGCATCCTTGGCAAAACCAAAACTAAATACTGATAAAAACAGAACTGTAAATACTGTGTGTTTTAAGGTGCTTAATGTCATTCTTTGTGGCTTAAAAATACCTTCTTTTAAATTCGCTGCAAATGTACGAACATTAAATGAATTGACAAGCAATAATTTCACTATAATTTTTAACGGCTTTATATCGATAAAAACAGTGCTTTTGAGCGATACGTGTTTATTGCTTTTGAAGAAATTTTGTGATGGTGAAAACCTCAAAAAACAAATACAAAAAATAAGGGATGAAAAAGTTAAAAACATCAGGCTGCTTATTCTCAAAATCTGAGAGAAGTAATGGCAATAAGAACAAAATGGCGAGTATCATTTTTACAAATGTCATACCCATAAACAAATTAAAAATCTGTTTTTTACCTGAAGAAAAGACGTAATTAATAATAGTATAAAATACAAGTGTCACTACAAAATGGAACACATAAATCTGCCATACAGGAAAAAAGAACGTCTTATCATTGGCTAAATAATGTAGTAAATAAGCATGTACCCCAAAGGTTATAGCTGTAACACAGCTTAGCAGTAATAAAAAGGCAAATTGTCTCTTTTTGAATTGTTCCATCTAATTGGCTTTTGAAGCTGCAATAATACGTCTAATTACAAAAACAATTGATATAATAACAAATCCTAAAGTAAAACCTAGAGTGAATAGATTATTATCATTTGGATAATTCTCATCGAGTTTAATACCAATATAGGTGCCTACACAGATGATTGCCACCATCTGAATAACTAATCCTGAAAAACGTGCGTAAGAGTTAAGCCTGTCTTTCTGGTCTTTGAGCGGTTTCTGCTTGTCTTGGTTTAACTGGCTCATTTGATAATGCTTTTACAGTGCCTTTCATACTACAAGTAGCATTAAATGTAGCACCTGGTTCTACAGCTAATTTACTTGTATGAACCTCACCTTCTATATGTGCTGTAGATTTTAAAGATAGGGTGCCGGACAAAATAAGTTTTCCTGAAAATTTTCCTTCAAAATCAGCGTTTTCGCCTTGGAGCGTTCCTTTAATGAATCCTGTTTTTCCGATAACAACTTTACCTGAAGTTTTAATATTACCTTCTACTGTACCATCAATTCTAAATGGCCCTTGACTTGCTATATCACCAACTATTTTGGTGCCATGTGCTATAATATTCTGTTGTGTACTTGTTTCCATAGTGGCTAGGTATTTAGATTTTTTGTTGTCTGAGGAAAACATCATTTTTTGATTTAGGTTATTCTAATTTTAGATAAGCATTTAAGTTTTTGTGTCGTTGAATAATAGCATAATTTGGTGAGGAAATTGCAAAATAATCCTTCGTGATTTTTGGTTTTACAGGTCGTCCTCGACTGTCTTTTTCATCGGATTGTAATAATTGGGCAAATCCACCAGCGCCTTGGATACTTTTTAAACCATGAACAACCACAAAGGTGGTGGTTTCATTATAAACATCTTTTGATGTAGTTAGGTCAAAGTATTTTATTTTCTTCTCAATTTCCTCATTTAATACTTTAAGGAAGGCATCAATATCTTCTTCAGAACCATTTTCAAACTGATAAATCACATTGAAGTTTTTAGCTTTATCATCTGCTATGAAATCTTTTTTGGCTAACACAGGAATTGCATTTTGCAATAGCTCTTCCGCCTTTTTACCTTCTTCTGTATTTGGATAAGTCAATGCAATGTAATCTATACCCTTTTTGTATTCTTCAAAGCCATAAAGCCTGCCCTTTGCAGAGGCTTTGAGGATTTCAAATTTGGGTAGAAAATCGTCACCCTCTAAACGCTTAATTTGAATATCTGCCTCTGCTATAACCTCAGCATATTCTTGATTGTCAAATTTTTTGTAAAGCTTTGTGTAAATTACTTCTGGACTATTCTCATCCTTTACTAACTCAGATTGTGGATTTAATAAAATTTCAGCATACCTGGAATCAGGATAGTTTGCAATAATATCTGATTTCATTGCTTCGGCTTTTCTATTAAGCCCAAGTTCAAGGTAAATTTTATATAGATTATATTTTGAAGGTAATATTAATCGGTCCTCAGGATTATTTTCTAGTAAATCTTCGAATCGTGATTTTGAAAGCACCAACTCTCTAAACTTTTCTTTGTAAATTATTCCTAATTGGTAATAGGCAAAATTTCTTTCCTTGGCGATACTATCTATAGCACTCTGCTTTGTTGGTAGTGCTGCTATATAGGTGTCTGGATTGTAAATATCTTCTGCACCAGGAATTTTTGATGTACCTTCTGTTTTAGTGTTATTTACAATGCCCGCTCTCTGATTGGACAGTCTCCAATTATCTTGTAATTTTCGCTCTCCCCAAATTTTAAGAAACTCATTTTTACCGTATGCTACGGTAGTTGAATTATAAAAATAAAAACTACTTTGCTTGCTTCCACCACTTGTATTAAAATTACCTGGTAATCCTTTTGGTGTTGCACCAGATCTTTGGTTTTGCTTATTAGCGCTATTACTTGCGCTAGCCGTCCGCGCTGCTTGACGTTCTAATTCTTCTTCTCTACGTTTCTCTTCCTCTAAAGCCTTTTGTTTTAAATCTTCAGTATACTTAGTAAATACTGCCAATTGCTCTAATTTAGGTAAGCTTATAAGATGTAAAATACTATCATTAACCTGTGCAATGCCTTCATAATAGATAACATCATCCAGATTCTCACGCTTCTTTTTTATAATTCTATAAGGCTTGGTATTTTGCTCCATAGCAGTCATAGTACTGTCATAATACGCGCCAGCAGTTTTATAAATATTACGATCAAAATACATATTGCCAAGGGTCTCGTAGTTTAAAGCTAATAAGTACTTGTCTGAGGTTGTCTTTCTGAGTGATTTGTTATAATAGGCTTCAGCCAAACTATCAGAAGCTTTATTTCTATGGTATTCTGCAATTCGGAAAAATATCTTGTCTAAAAATGGTCTATTTTCTCTATTTTCCTCTAATTCTGTGAGGTATTCTTCAAAGGCAAGAACATCACCATCTGCATCATTAAAATTGTATGATTTCTCTAAATGAGCATTGATGTAGAATGCTCTTGGAATTTGCCTATGCATTGCAATTATGGCATCGAATTCCATATTGGCACTATCCTTCTTACTAAATCCATTATAGAGTTGTCCTCTGATAAAATGGTATCGTGCTTTTTCGTTTTTAACTTTGGTATTCTCAGCAGCAATTGCCAATTGACTTAGTGCACTATCCTTAGACTTTATATTAATATAAGCTTGAGCAAGAGCTGCAGACGCATCAGCCAAGTCTTGCCCTTCAATAACTCCTTCTTCTTCTTTTAATAATCGCTTTAATCGTTTTATGGCTACCTCATCATTATTAAGGCGCATATTGGTTTTTTCTCTCCAGATTTTCACCTGATTAATTTTATCGCTTGTAGGATATTTATTAAGAATATTATTAAATGCTGCTAGAGCTGGTACAAAACGTTGATCGAAATAACGCGCCTTACCAAGTAGTAAATACGCTTCATCTATTTGTGGGTTTCGTTCTTTACCCTCGATATTCATACCGTGCATCTGAATGGCTTTAATGGCTTTTTCTTCAGCGCGTTCAAAATCTGCGTTTTTTGATTGTCCTGGCAAGAAAATATCATCACTAACCTTCATACGCTCCACAGGCAGCAATTCCCAAAAATTTTCAGTGAATTCATCATTAACCGCAAGTTTCCCTCTCTCCAGAGCAATATCACCATTATAAAGTATGTTGTACTTAGTGCCTAATGCATGAAAATTTCTGTTAATAAACGTATCCTTCTTTCGAGAGCAACCCTGAAAAATCAGTGCCACTAATAAAATGGGTAATAATGATTTAATGCTAAGCTTCAACGTTGGTTCTATTTGGTTAATAGATAACTAAAGTATTAGGTTTTTAGTGTGCTAAGTGGTAAAAATAAACATCTTTTTGAATTTTTGTATTGATTTGTCTCTTTTTCGAGGAAT